>Ga0255402_1001_pt1 | contig 58337 bp, 58 predicted proteins | sample ANMaggSeSYBR01D4_FD_182125 | JGI IMG/M metagenome (GOLD analysis project Ga0255402, IMG submission 182125) | Sediment cell enrichment communities from methane seep in Santa Monica Basin, California, United Staets - ANME aggregate JGI... | ecosystem: Environmental > Aquatic > Marine > Cold seeps >...
CGAGACAAGATCGGGGAATCTGGTTGAGATTTCTGAAGCAGAAATCATGCCCGGCGATCTAAGCATCGCCTGCAAAACGTTACAAATGAACGGTGAAGTAAGAGGCGATCTTCTGGCTGGGGGCATGTATCTGAATATAGGAAACACGGTGGGCGGAGATGTCACACTCGGCGGATACAGCCTCAAAGTATCGGGAACCGTGGGAGATGATGTTCGATTAACCGGCGCCAATATTGAAATCAGTGGCGCTATTGCCGGCGATCTGATGGCTTTTGGTGGAACGGTGAAAATACTGGGAAATGTGGCAGGGGACGTAATAGCCGGCGGCGGCAAAGTGTGGATTTACGGTGATATACAGGGAACACTGGATGCCCAGGGCGGGGAAGTAGTTATCGCCGGAAGCATAGGGCAAAGCGCGGTGATTACAACGTCAAAATTAGTGGTGTCTCCTACAGCAATACTTAAGGGCAATCTCACATACACCAGCAACCACAGCGCAGACATTGATGAAAGGGCGCAGATAGCCGGAACGATAAACGAAGAGCCAAAAGGCAAAACGATGCTATTGTGGCGGCTTGCCAATGTGCTTGCGGATCATCTGCCAGAACAGTCAAAAGGTTGGAATGAATGGAGAGCCAGCTTGCCCCTGTGGCACAAAGTCCTGTTCAGGCTTTCGTCTTTTGTTTCGCTGTTGATCGCAGGCGTTGTCATTCTTCTGGCATACAGAAGGCATACCACCATGGTTGCTGACAGGATCGTGTCTTTCCCTTTGAAAACGCTTGGATGGGGGCTTGTGTTCCTAATTTGCATTCCAATAGCCGCTCTGATTCTGTGCATAACCATTATCGGTCTGCCCATTGGGCTTGTCACTCTGGCTGTGTATCTGTCCTTTTCCTACATAAGTCGTGTTTATGTAGCTCTAGCCATTGGCAGGGAAATACTGGATCGCATAACAAAGCAGGATGTCCGAATAATATGGCAACTGATTACCGGACTTCTCATCATAACTCTTCTGTCGGCGATACCATTTTACGTCGGCTGGGTGGTTAATTTTATATGTGTTCTTTTTGGCCTGGGCGGCATGTTGATGATGGAGAAAAGAGTTCGAGTGGCGCCGAGGGTCGGAAGTGATATAAAAATGGAAAGGAGAAAAAATGGAAATATCTAAACGATACTGTAATAATGTGGCGATTCTGGATATTTCGGGTGAGATCATAGGCGATGCCAGACTTGATCTGAACAAAGCCATTCAGGAAGAAGCCGAATCTGATTGCGCCGGGCTGATCCTGAATCTGAAAAAGGTTCCTATGATGGACAGCGTCGGTCTTGGTATGCTGGTAGGAGCATATACGTCGCTCACCAGAAGAGGAACCAAGATGGTTCTACTGAATCCGACTAGACCCGTCAAATACCTTCTAGTCATAACTAAACTCGATCAGATATTTGAGAAACACGACAATGAGAGCGAAGCTCTGAAAAGCTTCGAAACGTCTGAATCGTGAAATGTATGATATAATAAACTAAAATCGAGTAAGAGCCATGAACCCAGTTAAATCAAGGCACTGAAGGCTTTGGTTTGTGTCACAAACATTCAACGGCTCGCATCTGACGATGGCGGCAACCAGCTCGGCCACAACGCTGGCATAACGGCACTTGGCGACCACCAAAGATGAACTCGGAGGCAGTTTCTTTGCAACTTCCATACTGTTACTCGTTACGAGTTCAATGATAAGGCGGCTATCATGCGAAGAACATCTTTCCTAGTGATGATAATGATGCTTGGCATTGCGATCCACGCAACAGCTCGACAGGAGCCTATCCGTTTGATGCGTTATCCCGGCGTAGCCAATGGCAAGATCGTCTTCAGTTATCAAGGTGACTTATGGCTGGTGGAACAGACCGGCGGGCGCGCTATGCGATTGACTGTCCATTATGGAGATGAAACTCACCCGAAGTTCTCTCCTGATGGCAAATGGATTGCGTTTACGGGGAACTACTACGGAGGAACTAATGTCTTCATCATTACGGTTGATGGCGGACGACCGAAACAGTTGACGTACCATTGCAATGGCAGTTGGGCTGCAGGATGGACGCCGGATAGCAAATACGTGATATTCGTTTCGCAACGCACCAAGTTTCCGTGGTTATCTGAGCTATTCAAAGTGAGCATCAATGGCGGTTATCCTGAGAAACTGCCTATCGATCATGGCAATGCTCCTTCCCTTTCACCAGATGGAAAAAAGATGGCGTTCAACCGTCATCACCCGCGTTGGTGGAGAAAGCGCTATAAGGGAACACGTAATCAGGATGTCTGGATTTACGATTTTGAGGATAAGACATTTGAGCAGATCACCACGTATGATGGGAACGATAGCTGGCCCATGTGGGGCAAAGACAGGAGGATTCACTTCGTATCAGATCGCAATGGTATTGCCAATATCTTCGCCTATTCGTTAGAAGATAAGCAGATTCAGCAGATTACCCAACATACGGACGATGGCGTGCAGTTGTCATCTATAAGCCCGAACGGGAGATTCATAGTTTATGAGAACAACGGTCGGTTGTATTTGCTGGATACTGCGAAGGAAACGACTGAAGAGGTGGTCGTTTACGCGCCGACGGATGACCATTTTGATTTGGTGGAATTTATCAATCCCAAAGATCGCATTGAGGATTTTGACATCTCGCCATCAGGAAAGCGTGTTGTATTTGACGCGCGCGGGGATATTTTCACCGCACCAGCGGAAAGCGGAGATATTCGCAACCTCACGAGTTCACCCGGTACCCGAGAACAGCATCCTGTCTGGTCGCCAGATGGCAGGTATATCGCTTACATTTCGGATGCCAGTGGCGAACAGGAAGTGCATATTATTGACCAACGGGGCGAAGACGAGCCTGTTCAGCTGACCGATAATGGTAACTTCAAATTCGGATTGAAATGGTCTCCGGACAGCAGAAAACTGCTCTATCACACCACCAGCGATCACCGTCTTTACCTTGTAGATGTGGAGAAAAAGCAGGTCGTTGAGGTGGTGTATAACGAAATATACAACGATTATCTGAAGTTGCCTGCCTATAGTTGGTCTCCCGACAGCAAATGGGTAGCTTATCTTGCCCGGGAAAGGAACCGGAACGCCGACATCTACCTCTACTCGGTTGAGGAGAGCAAAAGCTACCAGTTCACCAAAGGTCCTACCGATGACTATAACCCGGTTTTTGCTCCAGATGGCAAGACATTGGTATATATGTCAGAACCGATCCCGGGAAAGAAGGTCATGCCAGAAAGTGGGGAGATCCGCAGAATCAGCTTGATGCCTGAGGAAGCGGAACCATACCAGAAAGGTGACGATGAGGAAGAGATAGTGGAGGAAAAAGAGACGGAAGAACAAACCGAAGAGAAGAAAGAGGGAGAGGAATTACTGGTAGAAATAGATTTTGACAATGTGATGGATAGGGTGCGGATTGTGCCAGTGAGTGAGGAAGAATGCTCTAATATTCAGGTGACCAAAACTCACTACTATTTCCTCAGTTCGAAAGCGCTTTATGCCTTCGACGTCAAGAAGGTGAAAACGGAAAAGATGGTTGATGGTGTTTCTGCATATAGAATCGCCGCCAGAGGTGAAAAGATTCTCATCTGGGATGGCAGTCAGTTCCAGATTATCGATGCTGGCAGAGCAGGCGGTGGTAGTAAGAAGACTGTGAATCTGGATAAACTAACCATGAAGGTGGACAGATTGGCGGAGTGGAGACAGATCTTCCACGAGGGCTGGCGCATGGCGCGGGATTATTTCTACGATGAGAATTATCACGGCATGGATTGGGAAGGAGTCCGCGAGCACTATGCGGAGCTGCTGCCTCATGTGCGCGCCCGAGAAGAACTCAATAACCTGATGATGGAGATGATAGGTGAGTTGAACGCTTCACATCAAGGAATTGGCGGCGGCGATAATCCACTATCCAAAAAATGGAACTCTGTTGCGATGCTGGGAGTGCAATTAGAGCCTGATTACGAAGCCGGGTACTATCGTTTCAAGGAGATTTATAAGGGTGATAAATCGGATAAACGGTATCGTTCCCCATTGGACACTGATTACGTCAAGATCAGGCAGGGGGATTATCTTTTAGCCATCAATGGACAGCCAATACCAGCGACGGAGAATTACCTTAAGTATCTGGTGAATCAGCATCGAAATCATCTCACGCTGACCACCAACGGCGCTCCAGTCATGGAAGGTGCCATTGAAACCCGTGTAAAACCTATCACCGATGAGTATTGGCTGCAATATAAAAAGTGGCTGGATGAGAACATTCGTCTGGTGGATGAAATGAGCGGGGGTAAAATCGGCTATATGCATCTGTCCAGCATGTGGAGGAGGGATCTGGATATCTTTCGAAAATACTTTGAGGCTTATTGCTTTAAAGAAGGAATTATCATAGACGTGCGCTATAACGGCGGCGGCGACATCGAAAAAGATATCATTGATATGTTGGAGCGTCGGCAGTATCAAACCGGCAAGTACCGGGATTCAGCAGTGGGCCACCAGCGGCCGTCGGATATATTCGGAGGCAAGGTCGTGGTTCTGTGCAACGAATACTCAGGCTCCAACGCGGAAATGTTCCCCAGTGCCACCAAAGTGCGGAAGTTGGGGACAGTTATCGGCAAGCAGACGGGTGGCTCTGTCCTCGGTGCCCTCAGTTACCGTTTGATAGACGGCGGCTACATCCGGATAAGCTTTACAGGGATATGGCAAGTTGATGGCACGCAGTTGGAGGGTCATGGAGCTGTACCGGACATCATTGTCGAGAATCGCCCGGAAGATGAAGCCAAAGGCAAAGACGCCCAACTGGAGAAGGCGATTTCTTACATCATGGAAGAGATTGAGAAATCGTCTCGCAATTACGATTACCCAACACCGGTAAAATAGTTAAGGAGGTGTGCTCGTGAAACTAGAAAATATATCCAAGATATTCGGTGTGCTGGCTTTTGTGAGCTTTATAGCGGCGGTCTGGGAGGTGGTCGTCAATTATGGCTCTGCGCCAAAATACAGTTTTCTTATGGCAACAGTCATATTCCTCCTCGCCGCTATCATGGCTACGTTGAAACGGATCGCCCACAATATGGAGAAAAATGAGAAAGGTTAAACGAATCCCGGCTCTCGTTTAAAGTTTAAAGAGGTTCCCTCGCGACCTAAATTGGTTGCTTTGTTCCATGGTTAGAACTTCGATTCAGCGCCGTCACACTAAATACGAAAAGTTAAAGTTTATTTTCAACTTAACTTCTACCCAATACAAGGGGTAGAAGACTATTCGTCGTTGGTGTAATATGTATAACTCCAACTACAACAGGCAGTAAGAATCGGAAGCAAAATCGGATTGATCGGCCAACTCAGAGCCGTGACATCATCTGAAGTCACTTCGTCGTCACTCGCAAATAGATCATTTAACAACACTTCCAACTTCATGTTTTCCGGCATATCTCTTTCTCCTTCCGCCAATATCTGGCGGATTGCGGTCACGAGGGAACGCTACTTGAAAGAGACCGTGTCTCTTCACATGAACTACAATCCGGTTATTTCATGAAATTGAAAAAAAACGTGTTGTTAAATTTATCAGCCACATAAAGGCTGACTTCCTTCGCGATGAACACTCAGACTAAACCTCAAAACCCTGATTATGTCTGAGTATTGATAATTATACCATAACTGTCAAAGAATGTCATCTTCTTTTTTCGGAATGATTAATTAGTGGTTTGATTGCTTAATTCTGCAAGGTGGGCAATGATTTACTCTGAATATTCACAGACTATAAAGTCTTTTCCTGACTGAAGTCAGGTCTCCAACGCCCAATTGCAACTGCTGGAGGCTCGACTTTAGTCGAGATCTGATGTCCAATTACTTACCCGAAATCACTCAGGTAACACATATTTTCTTGAGTAGTTTAAAATGATCCAGCACTTTCCCTGAACCCATAACCACGCTTCTCAGCGGGTCGTCTGCTCTGTGTACCCTCAAGCCTGTTTCAGCCGCTATAAGTTTATCCAATCCTCTCAGAAGCGCGCCGCCGCCGGTTATCATAACACCCTTGTCATATATGTCCGCCGCCAGTTCTGAGGACGTTCGTCCCAATGCCCTGTTTATCACGTCCACTATGGCTTTGACCGAGTCTTTTAACGCCTCGCGAATCTCGCCATCATTGACCACTACTGCTCTGGGAACGCCTGTTACCAAATCCTTGCCGCGTGCAGTAAACGTTGCCGCTTCTTTGAGCGGAGCGGCTGAACCTATCTTGATTTTGATGTTTTCGGCTTCATAGGAACCGATTACAAGCTTGTGTTCGCGTTTAATGTAATTCACTATGGCTTCATCCATTCCGTCCCCCGCTACGCGAAGCGATTCCTGATAAACTGTGGCTGACAGAGCGATCACCGCCGCTTCAGTTGTGCCGCCGCCAATATCCACGACCATGGAGGCTGAAGGTTTTTCAATAGACAAACCAGCCCCTACTGCGGCAGCCATCGGCTCCTCTATGAGAAAGACCTTTCGCGTTCCCGCCTGCCTGGCTGAGTCAATAACAGCTTTCTTCTCCACCTGAGTAATGCCTGAAGGTATGCAGACTATAATTCTGGGGGGTATTAGCCTTTTTCGCCTGTACACTTTGCTGAGAAAGTATGTGATCATCTTCTTCGTGACATCAAACTTGGCAATCACGCCGTCTTTCATGGGTCTCACAGCGACTATGTTTTCTGGCGTTCTGCCATACATACGCTTGGCTTCAAAGCCTACCGCTATAGGCTGTTCTGTCCGTTTGTCAATGGCAACAACAGAAGGTTCATCCAGAACAATACCCTCATTTTTCACATAGATCAACGTGTTAGCCGTACCCAGATCCATAGCCAGATCCTTTGAAAATAGGCTCAAAAGTCGATCTGATATTGACATGGACTCCTCCTTGAATCGGTGATCAGTAATCAGTGATCGGTGATCGGTGATCGGTGATCGGTGATCACTGATGGGCTAGATTTATCAACGGCATCATTCTTGTCATCGCTCGGCGACTTTGTTGCGGATAGGACGCGAAAAGCGTGATTCACCAGTTCGCCGCGAGACTTACTGCCCTGGGGAAAAGAAGAAACTCCAACATTGATGGAAACATGTATCCTGTAATTTGAGGCGATGAACGTGGGATTCGATACCGCTTCACGAATACGTTCAGCGATTAAAAGTGCCCGTTCTTTTGTAGCGCCGGGCACGATGAGGACAAACTCGTCCGAACCGTATCGGGCGGCGATGATAGTTCCGTCTCTGCCCAGACTCAACAGAATTTGAGCAAATCTCCTCAAGATTTCGTTTCCGATCCTATAGCCTGAAATATCATTGATTTTCTTGAGATTGTCCAAATCCATGATTATCAATGACAATGGGCGACGCTTCTGACTTGCCTCCTGGAACGCTATCGCCAAACGCTCCTGAAATCCAGAGAAGTTATACAAACCTGTCAAACCGTCAATCGTTGTTGACAACTCGTATGACCTTCGTTGAGCCTTCACGCCGGTTATGGCAAGGGAAGCGGTATCCGCCATAATCGAGAGCGCCCGCAAGTCCCGTTGATTGAAAGCGTCCTCCTTGCTGTCTATAAGACATATTACTCCCAGAACGTCATCTCTAGCCAGTAACGGAACGCCAAGAAAGGACGTGACGCGACCCACCGATTCTGAAGACGTGAAAACGTATGAGCCAAGATCGCTCCGCCTGTTAGCGAGAAGAAACGACTCCTTGTTCCTTATGATGCAGCCAGCCAATCCATCCTGCTCTGAAAATATCACACCTTTCATATGTCGGTATCTATGAGCCACCTCAATGCGGTATCTTCCGAGTCCATCACTCCCGCTATCTGTCCGCAGGCTCAAAAAACAGCTATTGCATTCCACCAGTTGCAAAATGGCATCAAGCGTCAACTGCAAAATAGACTCCACATTGTCAGCGGAGACTATCCGAGAACAGAATCCGTGCAGAAAAGCAACGTCAGACGCTTCGGTGTCCACGAACTTCTGCACCTTTATGTTATTCACCAGATTGGAGATCTGTTTTGCGAACAACGTCAGCAATTTCTGATCTTTAGGAACGAAAACATAGGCATTTTTGCTATCTATGCAAAGCACACCCGCCAATGTGTCCGCGTTCATGACAGGCACAGCAAAAAACGACTTTATGTCTTCATTTCTGGAATATAATCTCAACAGCCCACTGTCTCGATCAGAGAATTTTGAGAGATCAAATGGCTCCTGGCTCTCCGCCACCCGTCCGATAGGACCAACACCGAATGGTATTATGGCGTCGGCAATTACGTTGTTGCCCAAGCTGTAAAAATGCCATAATTTTAGCAATTGCCTTTGATTATCGGCGAGAAAAAATGCTGTTGTGAACGCATCCGTGGCGTTGCTAACGAGTTCCATCAACTCGTTAAGATCAGCCTCGATTTTCATGTCCGCTACTCCCCTACTGCCCTATGATAAAAGGGCTTGATTACGTAGAGAATAGCACTTCTGTTATATAGTGTCAAGAGTTTTTCTTGGCTGATACGGCATGAAATTCGATCCGGGCGACGCCATGCTCCTGAACCGTGATCAATCTGTATCCTGGCGGAGTTCCGTTCTTTCCACACGGTCCCAGGGACGTCGTCTGGAGGATTAGCGGTCTGTGAGCCTGCCACCAGCGACTGCATTTCTGCGTATCCCCCTGCATTTCATTCAGTTGATCCGTATATTTGTCCGCGTAGAATCCCAGTCTTTTCTTACTGAAACGCGAGGGGATGGCATTTTCGTTCCACGAGTATAATTCAAGCCGGAACTCCAGGTTCTGGTGAGTATGTCCGCATAGCGCCATATCCACAGGCGGGGTGCCGCAAACGCCTGTCAATGTCTCCAGAAATTCCGCCCAGTTTTGGTGAATTGACGCCGCGCTCAGATCAAGCTCTCCGATGTCTATATAGCGCGGTCCGTTCTGAGATTGCCGAGTTGATTCGCTGAACAAGCTCAAGTCAACACCCGGTTGCACGTTTACCGGCGGGCTGTGCATGGCGATGATGTATAACCCCGGCTTGCCCTGTCGTTGTTCCAACCGCTTGCGGCTCCAGCTAATTTGTTCCTGAAAAAGCCCGACAGAATCTGGACCGCTTCCGATAATGCCCTCCAACGCCGAAGTCAACTGGTTTAAGTGGCGACTCAGAACGTTGCTCAAGCCCTTAATGGCGGCGGCAAAGAAAAAAGCTATTTTTGCCGCGCCCGCAAAGAATACGCCAGCCAACGCCAGCCAAATACGATTTTCCCCAGGCAGTATTCCCACCAGCGCGCCCGTCGCAAATCCGAACAACACGCACGGGAGCGAAGAGAAAACAACAGGATGGATGACAGAACTGAATTTCTGCCCGCGCTGAATTATGGAATCAATTATTTTTCCGGTTTCCTCGCTCTTACGCGCTTCGACTAACAGCCGGTTGGCGTCAGCGGCGTCGAAATTATCCTCCCCCGTATCGAGACAGATAATCCGATGCTTTCCAAGCGGTATAACGTAATCCAGATCGGGATTGATCTTCAGGAAGTACCACTTGAGGGATGAAAGTCCCGCCGCCAGTTGCGCCGGGAACTCTATTCTGGGTTCGTGTTTATGATACCGCTTGAACTGAGCTTTCTTCAAGCCAAAATCCTCTTTCCATAGTTTCCTACCATCGTCAAGATTATAGTGGTGGCGGCGGTAATCATGGTTTCCCAACACGGTGAAAACGGGCGCGTTGAGAGGTTCTGACCTGCCGTCGGCTCCGGTCAGTATTTCGTGTAAAGTGAACCAGTTGTTATATTTCCGCCCTTCTTCCGCATTTTCCGGCTTTACCGCCCACTCCACAAAATCAACCAAATCGCCTGTCAACAGGACAAAATCCAGTTCTTGCCTCGTCGCCAGATCATTTGCTTTTCTGATGAACTCCCGCAGGCGATTGTTGAAATTGATATAGCCGGTTTCTGCCCCCGCAATCCCTAGATAGTCAGGGATGTCATCGTTCCGTTTGGCGATATGCAGATCGCTCGCGTGAATAAAGGAGAAATCCTCCCAGTTTCGTCGGGTCAGGCAAACAGCATGTTCCTTACACTGCCCCTTGCCGAAATGAAGGTTAAATAATACGAAATGACGTTCCGGCGGGATCATTGACTGCGGCTTTTTCAGAGCGAGTTGAACCCGAAAGAATACGACCTGATCTGAAAAGCACTGCGTCGAAATCAGATGCCATTTCGATTCCTGCTCTTCACAGGCGATATTACACAGCAGCAACTGGCAGGTTTGCTCGGCGTCGGCTACAGCGGACAGATGGAAGGCATTTTTTAGCGTATAGGTCAGTTCGTTTGGCTTATCGCATCGTTCCACAGCGATAATCGCGTCAAAGACGATCTCTTCCTGATCTTCAACGCTTATCAGAACCGGTTGCCCCAGAGCGGGTTGCAAGAGGGCAATTCGTGAGAGAGCGTCGCCAATTTGCACAGGAAACCACCCCAATTTGAGCCAGAAACAGAATTCAACGCGCTGCGCGGATGCCAACGCAGAAGAAACACAATGGAATTGATAGACTGCTTATCCTTATTACATATCGTGGTCAATTTCATATTTGGATACAGGAGTGATAATTCCAGTGGTTCACAATGGATGGGAATGTTATTTCTCTATGATTGGGGTTGTGCTCGTTCTGAATCGGCAGGTAATACTGTAAAAGCGTTTCCGTGAAAAGCCAACGTAGGGGCAGGTAAATGCTTTTTGATGGAATCAAAAAGCATTTACCTGCCCCTACAAACCAACTGCCACATAACTGAAAAAGTCATATTACCGCATGTTTTCCTACTGCCCGCGCTCGTCCACCGCCATCAGCATTACCTGTTCGATCTCTGGCACGGCGTTCAGTTCGTGGAGGAACTGCTGTTGCTTGTGCGCATCTTTAAATATGATGCTGAAGGCAAAGTCCATACCATCTCCCTGCTGCACCGTCGTCATGTTGACGAGAGTGCTTTCTTTCAGGTATCTGTTGAAAATATCCTGGTAAACATTCCCGCTATCCGGCGTAATTTTCACGCGGAACCTGAGCATAAAATCGCTCATCCTCGGCTCGCCGAGACGGAATCGGTGTACGATGAGGATGAGAATACCGATTAGAAATGTGCCAAGAACGGCGATAACATACGCGCCTGTTCCAGCCGCCATTCCGATAGCCAACGAAAAAAATACAAACGCGGTGTCGCGCGTGTCCTTAACGGGCGTGCGGAAGCGAATAATGGATAACGCCCCAACAAGACTGAAAGCCCGCGCTATGCTGTTTCCAATGACCATCATCACCAGGGCGGTGATCATACCCAGAAGCATGAGTGTATGGACAAAGGAAACCGCGAACGAAAACCCTCTGTGCGTCCGCCGGTAAACCCATGAGATGATAAGCCCCAGAGCAAAGGCGATGAGAATTCCTATAACGACGTCGCTCAACGACGTTAATTGCAAATCCATTGAGATATTATCAAAAATGCCCATTTTGCGGAAACTGCCTCACTTTCTCAATGCAGAGGCAATATTTAGAGATCGCCTCTGACCATAGACTAAGCCGCTGAATTATCCGCCTGAAAAGGAACGGCATCGTGTGGTTAAATTTCAGTTCGAGGATGCAGCGATCAGCCGTGAACATCCAGTCTGTCCCTGAGTAAAAAAGAGCCGTATTCAACCCGGACATACATCTCACGTTTCTGTCCAGCGTCAGACGGACGGTATTGTCAAAAACGCCCGTATATGCCTCGCGGTCATAAGCGATCAAAACAACTGGACGCAACTGCAAAATCGGGATGTAAAAAAGATAGGATTTGATGACTTCCGTCTCCCCATCGCTTCTCTCATGGTCAGGATAATGCCCTCCGTATTGGTCGAGGATTTTGTCCAGTTCTTCACAGCGTCCGGCGGTGCGGTCTTTGACGACGATATTGTTGTATTTGCGTTTGATCTCGAAAAATATCCTCGAACGCTCGTCGCCATACGCCCGGATGCGAAACTTTTTTCTGGTATGAACGCCCGCCAGTTTTTCTTGATAGGCTCTCAGATCAACGGTGTCCAGATAAAGGCTTTTTACCACGTAGCTGTCCGTTCCGGTGCCTTCCAGGTGTTCATCCAGAGTCATGTAGTCGCTAATAAGCCGCATGAGTTCAGGATACAACGACTCAGGCAGGTAGTATTTCAATTCGTGGCGCTGAAATCGTAACTGTGTTTTCATATCCCGACTCCAACTTTTTTTATCTCTCTCCGGCTGAGTATGAAGTCTCTACGTTTGATGAGATGTTCTTTCAGGTATCTAATGTTTCTATGGAATCTACCTAGCATAGTATCAACGTTCTGTCCATTTGCGGCGGCGCGAATGCGAACCTCTGGCTCCAGCTTTTTCTCCAATTCGTCAATTATGGGTATAAAAACCGCTTCCGTATAAATCGTTTCGGTAATTTCCTTGAGCCGTGCGAGAAAAGGCGCTCTGAAGTATTTATTCGCCAGAATCGGACCCGAAAAATAGCCCCCCGGTCGCCACCAAATCGGTTTCCCCGGACGTCCCCAGTTCGGTCCTCCTTTAGGGCTTCTTCTCTCCCAGAACCTCAGCGGCTCATCCATGCCAAAAGTGAGCGGCATATCGTACAGATACTCCCCCGGCGACGCCATGTCATAGTAACCCCACGTTTTGTCCTCGTCCCAGGGATATATTTCCCATTTGCCGCTTCCGCCGATGTCATGATAGGCAAAATAATTGTTCCAGAAGCCGTCCCAGTTGGATATGCACAGGCTGACGGCGAAATAGCTCATTATTTCCTCAACGTCGAAATGTTTCCTGATAACATTCCACTGCTCTTCGCCTTTGGTATTTTCCAACGCGGCGACGAGATTTACAACGTCATCATGACCTGTGTGAAGGTTTGTTTTCTTCTCGTGCTGTTCGACCACGCCCTCTTTATACCAGAGAAGTTTATAAAGGTTTCCCGCATCATCCCGATTTTGCCGCCGGAGGAAATTGCGATTCGGCTGTTCCACCAGAAGGTGATAGCCCAACAGATGGTCGTCTATCGAGAGACGGACGTACTCGCTGTGTTCGGTTGGCACGCCGGCGCGTTTGTAAACCTCGTAGGAAAGATGCTCCGCAAGGGCAAATCTGGGCATATACTCGAAAAGGAGATTGATGGTAGTCATTTCATTGAGCGGGTGATCTTTATGGAAACGGACTTTATAACCGCCTTTGCGCGGAAGTACGTTGATATAGTCGTATATCTGATAAGCCCCCGTATTCGGGGAAACATAGACAAATGCCGAACTTCCGCGTGGCGGCGGCGACGGTCTGGAACCCGGACGCCCCATTCTACGAGGCGGACCGCCCCACATATCTCCCCCGCGCGGCGGACGCGGTCTGCCGCGCCGTCTGCCCGCTGGCGGTCTTGGCGGCGGATTTCCGTCTGGAGATCGGAACAAAATCCGCCGTTCCCGCTCCTCATTGCGCCGCGCCAATTGGTACGATTCCGCGCTAACATTTACGATAAAACCTATGGGGATCGCCGCCGACTCTGTGTTTGCGTAGGTGAAGTAGGAATAGGCGGGTCTCAGCCCATTTTCGTGCGGCTCAAAACGAACCGCGCCGCTGTCGCCGGTCGCTTTAATACGAAAACGCACGATGAAACCGCCAGACTGCCCCGGTATGGCGGTTTTATGGCGTCCATCCGCATCTGGCTTCATCGGCAGTTCCATTTCCTCGCCCTCATAGCCGGATTTCGCCATTCGATACAACAAAACGGCTTTGCTTCCATCGGTTATTCTCGCCCATACAACGACTGGCTGGTCAGGTTTGGGATTCTGTGGAGAGAATTCTACTTCCGACACGACCGGGAGCGGCTTTTCGGAATAGCAGGCGTTTCGTCGTCCGGGCGTACCTGTCGGGCGCGGTTTGTCGGCGGGAAGAAGGGATGACGCCCAGTTTGACGCTTCCGATTTTGCCGATGGACAGATGCGCTCAAGCGAGGCTGAATAGCCATCCGCGCCGACTGCCCAGGGCACTCGGTCGGCGTATTGCACGCGGTCAACTACTTCCCCCGCGCTGTTTGAGAGCGTGACCTCCTCCCCGCTGTTGCTGAACGTTTTTCTAAAATTTCCAGAAGCGATTGCGTCCGCTCCATAGACGGCTCGAAAACCGTCCAGCGACCGACAGACTACGAGGTAACCGCCCGGCTCAATGACGACGCCTTCGGGAAATGTGTAGCTAATGCCCTTTGTGAACTCCCAATCAGAGAGGTTCACAAGCGTTTTGCCGATATTATGCAGTTCTACAAATTCCTCCGCCTCAAGATCGTTGGGCGGATGGTACATGATCTCATTGATAACGATGTCCCCGTCCTTCGCCAGTGTCGAAGATATGGCAAAGAGGAACAACGCCAGCGCGAGAATCCATAATCGCACGATACCCATCATTTCCATTTTTTTCACCTGTTCAGAAAATAGAATCACGAATAGCACGAATTAACGAATGACACGAATAAAGCCGGATCGCGTAGAACGAGGCTGCCAGCCCGTTTACAAACAAGTCAGCGGCATGTTCTACGTCTTATTTAAGTCTCTTGATTTCTGGATGATTGAGAAGAAACTCCTGACGCTCTGAGACAAAACGTTTGAAACTCGGAATAATTCTGGCTTCAGGACTGCCTCCGCCGCCCCTGCGACGATTTTCGCGCTCAGGTCTGCCGCGCGGGCGACCAAATCCCCCTCTGCGATCAAAACCGCCGGGTCTCGGTCCTTCCATGCCGCTGATATCTTCCGTCGGGCTGTTTGCGAACGCTTCGTAGGGATAGAGTTTCTTGTCATCGGCTTTGACTTCCGCGTCTATCAGCGATTGATACTCTGCGATAATGGGACCGAGTATATCCCAGTCCAGCCATTCGTTGACTATCGTTTGAATGTGAGCGAGATAACGAGCGCGCAGGCGCGGAATAGCCAGCAGGCGACTTATCACAGGTAGGTTTTCGTTGTCCTCATGGGCGACCGGGCTTAACATCGGATCGCCGCCGCTGGGCCACATATTGGGTCCCCCGCCGCCCGCGAAGCGAAATGTCTCGTTGTTGTCATAAGGTATCATGTAAAACCGCCCGCGCGGATCCTTGTAGAGACAATAATCGCTGCCTCTGCTGATATAGCCGTCGCTGTCAATGAACACATTTTCCAGAGCGATAAACCACAATGCCTTGTCTATGTCGAATATAGGATCAAGAGCGACTTCAAGCTGGTCATCAGGCGTCTCGCTCAACGTTTCGCACAGTTTCATCAGATCATCCCAGCAGTCATCGGGCGCTTTTCCCGTTTTCAGTTGAAAGGCTTTTTTGTAGTCGGCAAGTTCCTGCCCCTTCCAGACCAGAGCGCAGCTTTTGTTTCCGCCGGGAGATATTTTCCAGCGGACGCCCTTGCCTGTTTCAAACCAGTCCCGGAGGAAATCCTTGTTGAACTGCTGGACGTTGACGTAGATCCCCCAGTTCTCGCCGTTGATAACCAGTTTGACAAAGTTAGCTTTTGGGGCGGGGATGTATTGACGGCAGATTTTGGAATAAAGAACTTCGCGAAGAAAAGAGGGATCGGAATGACCGTTGAGAAGGTTCAAGGTCTTGTAGCCATAGAGCCGTTGTTTCGAATCGTCGTAATCTACGGCGATATTGAAGGGTTTTTTGAGGGAATTTCCGATTGTGCTGTAGGACGAGTTGCCCCTGAAGCGAATACCGACCGAGTGATAAGTGACGCCGTCCACAGTGAGATCAGCGGGCGTTTCCACATCTGTTTTGTAGAAGTCGCTCAGTTCTTCGTACCAGTCGTCATTCGGGAATTCAAGGTACAGCGTGCGGAGAACCGTTTCGTCATAAAGATCGGCGTCTGGATAGTATTTCGCCTCCGTCACATCTACGGGTTTTCTCTTCGGGATTTCCTGTTCAAAGCGAGGCGCGCCTGGACGCTTTTCCTTGTCCTGCATGTACCTGCGGGCAGATTGTCTCTCCTCGCCCTTCAGCTTTCCATCGCCATCGGTGTCGAAGCGATCTACAATATCTTCACGCTGGGAGCGCATCCCAAATGGCGGACCGCCGCGACGTCCGCCTCCGCCCATCAAGTCCCGCATTGCTTCGCGTAAGGTCTGTTCTTCTTCCTCGTTCAATTCCCCGTCGCCGTCAGCGTCGAAGCGTTCCATCATCTTTTCGCGGTCGAATGGCGGCGCGTCCATGCCCGGCGGCATGGGCGGTTGCGCTACGGCGTTGTTATGCAGAAAAACTGCTCCAATGGCTATTATGATTGCGATAGAAGCCGCCAACGTCCAGATCCTTTTTGCAGTCATTGTCACTCCTTCTGTTCAACGTGATGGGCACGATTCCATTTTTCATTCCCTACCACTTTAGACGAAGTTACTGCAAAAATGTTCGTTATGGCGACATTGGCTCTTCGCGGTTACTCCTGTTCCAGCATTGCGTTGAGTTCATCTGCTCTGACGAAGTCTATCACCTTCACGTGGACGCTCGTTGTTTCCTCTACCTTTTCGAGAGCCTCTTTGATATTCACCGCCAGCACGAACGCCAGCGGGCAAATGGGGGAAGAAGGTCTGAGAATCACATTGACGACGCCATCGTCGGAGACGGACAATTCCTTTACCAGCCCCATGTCTGCAACGTTCAGGTTTGCTCCGGGGTCAGTAACTTCCTTCAGACACTCCCACAATTTCAATTCGATCTGTTTCATCGCTGATCCGCCTTTCATATCTGCTTTGCGATAGCGTCCACCTGCGTCCAGATGCGCTTGATCTCTTCCGATACCTGACCGGTTTCGGTGTACTCCACAACGGATTTGCCGTCAACCATAGCCTCTGTAACGACAGTGTCGAAGGGGATCCGTCCCAGAAAAGTCGAGCCGACGCTTTTACAGTAGGCTTCGATCTGATCGGTAAAATCGGTGTTCAAATCGTATTTATTGACGCACACAAGCGACCTGATGCCAAAATGGGTCGCCAGACCAACTACCCGCTGTAAATCGTGCAAACCCGATATAGTAGGTTCTGTGACTGCTACCACCAGATCAGTGCCCGTTATGGCGGATATTACCGGACATCCGATGCCCGGCGGTCCATCAACGATGATGTAATCCAGATCATCGCGTTCTGCTATCAGCCTGGCTTGCTGTCGAACCAATGCGACCAGCTTGCCGGAATTTTCCTCAGCGATGCCCAACCTCGCGTGCACCATCTGACCATGACGGGTTTTTGAGATATACCACCGCCCCGCTCTACTGGGCTTCATTTCTATCGCGTCCGCCGGGCAGATGTTACGACAAAAGGCGCATCCTTCGCAATCAATGGGATCTACCACAAAATCGTCGCTTATGGCGTCGAAACGACAAACAGTGATACATTCGCCACATTCCACGCATTTCGCGTTGTCTATCCACGCCGCCTTGCCGCCCTCAAACACCTCTTCGCGTTCGATTTCTGGCTTGAGGATCAGATGCAGATCGGCGGCGTCCACATCGCCGTCAGCCATGACTTTATTTTCCGCAAGAGCGGCGAAGCTGGCTGTCAAAATTGTTTTTCCTGTTCCGCCTTTGCCGCTGATTACCGTGATAGATTTCATCCTTGCACCATCCTCTTTTTTACGTCCTCAAGAAGCTCCACAAATGTTGCCTTCCACTCAGGTCTTGCTGTTACAAGCGGCGTCCCTTTTGAATAGGAAACTGCAAGTTCCCTATCCATCGGAATCTTCAGCAGTATGGGTATGCCTTCCTTGTCGCAGTATTCATCAGTTTTGTCATCACCTACGTCCGAGCGATTGACCACCACGCCGAAGGGAACTTCCAGCACCCGAAGCATTTCCACCGCCAGCATGAGATCATTCAGTCCAAAGGGCGTTGGTTCTGTGACCAAAATGCAGTAATCGCTCCCTTTGATCGCTTCAATAACGGGACAGGACGTTCCCGGCGGCACATCTATAAGCGTTATGCCGTTCTTGGAAGCGGCTTCCTTGACCGCCTTGATCAGCGGCGGCGACATGGCTTCGGATATTTCCAGTATGCCGTGAAGAAAATCAATTTTGCCTGATTTGCCGATTTCGAGAACGCCGATTTTTCTGTCCACTTCCGTTATGGCGTCCTCTGGACACAATGAACTGCACGCGCCGCAGCCGTGACATAGCTCAGGAAATGTGAGCACGTTCTTATTGATAACGGCTATCGCGCTGAATTCGCAAACTTCGGCGCACCTGCCGCAGTACGTGCATTTCTCCAGGTCTATCTGCGGCACAGGAAGCCCCACAGGTCGCGATTCCACGATCTGTGGTTTTATGAATATGTGAGAATTCGGCTCCTCCACGTCGCAATCAAGAAGCTGGCAGTCTCCGATAGACAAAGCCAGATTCGTCGCCACTGTGGTTTTGCCAGTGCCACCTTTGCCACTGGCTATTGAAATAATCATCAAATACCTCCATTTTAACAGGTCGCTTCAGACCTCGTTTTTGCGCCCACATATCACCACAAAGCCACCTTCGCCAGAACCTTCCTTGTGGTGTTGTATGCTCCCAATCGCCCCCGGCGACTCAAAAATGGTCTGATAGACACTAATATCCTTAAATCCATTGCCATTTAGCAATTCTATAACTTCTCCAACTGAAAAAAACCTGGCTTTCCTGTAGAATTTGCTTTTGTCCTTTTTTGCCAGATAGAGCCTTCCCAGCCAGCTATCCCTGTCTATGATCCCGATTACTATCATTCCACCGTCTGTGATAACCCTTCTGGATTCTTCTATTACCCTGTTGGGATCGTCAACGAAACAGATCGTCACCATGAGCAAAACATAATCGAAAACTCCATCCCTGAACGGAATCTGTTCACCTCTGGCTATGGCAACCTTTGATCCAGAATTCCTTGCCATTTCAAGCATATTCTTCGATGGGTCTATACCAAAGCCGACGGCAAGTGGCGCGGCGAACTTTCCTGTGCCTATTCCTACCTCCAACCCCCGCCCATATTTGGGCATTACTGCCCTCAAGAGTTCCAGTTCGGAGAGATAGGCAGATTTATTCCTCTCAAACCATTCATCATATTCGACAGTGTAACTATCGAATACAGACTCAAATGAAATCTTCATAGAACCGTCTGGCGTGTTCCTCCGCAAACGCCTCGCCTGTGACACGCTTCACGTCTTCCTCCGCAAAGGAGTATTTATAAGAAGCGCAATATGACATGAGAATTTTATTCGCCCCGTTTATCCGCTTGAACATATCTTCGCATCTTTGCTTGTCCGCGTCGGCACATTTGTCGGGATGATATTTCAGGGATAGTTTGCGATACGCCTCTTTTATCTCTGCAATAGTAGCTGTTTCGCCCAAAACAAGCGTTTTTCTTGCCTCGTCTATATTTTCAAAGCGTACCATGCTGTTTCCCGCGGCCTCTTAGCTTGACTTTGTCACATTAAATTATGAGTTAGTCGTAGCCCAACTTTCTAAGTTGGCAATTTGGGGAGCCAGCGCCGGAAACCAAGATAGAATCTTGGGCTACAGAAGAATGTGACAAAGTCAAGTTAGGATTCGTGATTAAATAACTTTCCTATTTCATATATTGGTGATAATATAGCTTCCGTAGCGTCGCCCTCTGTGGCGACATCCTGGCGGGACAGAGCCTCGCCGCTACGTTTTAGTGGGTAAGTTATTTAATTCTCAATCCTTAATAGCTATAATATCACTTCTTCCCAACAGCAAACAAGAAAGGAACGTCAGGCACTTTTTCCACTTCTATCTCTCTGAACCCGCGTTCTTCTAACATAGCCTCAACCTGTTTTAGCGTATAGTATCTCTCATTCCACCTTGTTTCGCCTTCTGAGAAATCGGCGATGAACAACGTCCCGTCTGGTTTCAAGACCCTTCTTATCTCAGACAGCGCTGTTTTCGGATTGGACAACTCATGGAGCGCATGGACAGTCACAACAACATCAAACCGCTCGTCGGAAAATGAGTCCATAGAATGTGCATCACCTTTCACACAATCGGCAGAATGATAAGTACCATCCCTGGAGGATTTAGTTTCTTCGTGGACTTCTCCACTACTTATGTCAATGCCAACAGCTTGCTTCGCTATATTTTCTGCGAGAAAGCGCACCAGATCGCAGTTGCCACAGCCCACGTCCAGAACAGATTCTACTTCATCAAGCGTGCGCGTTATTTTTTCTTGTATTTTTTCTATCTCCATTTTCCCAACCCCGGATTTCCATACGAAGGCTTTATAGTGGCGCAAGGAACGACGATCAATCGTCCCCCGCGCTGATTTGCCGTGCCTACAGAAGCTTCTCCGCTCCCGAATACACTTCCTCAACTTTCACGGCTGCCGCGCCGCGTTGTGATTCATACGATTTCTTCATGTCATCGAATATTTTACCTTCTGTGTGATATTCGATGCTTCCCTTGATTTGATAAGGTTTGCCTCCATTTGTCATAAAAAGAATGGAGCCTTTGCTTCCCGCAAAGATATTTTCCTGTGTTTTAGAGAAGTAGTTATCCGCAACTACTATTGCGTCTTCATCAAATTTCAACACACAGGTAACATAAATCGTATTGGGCATCTGGTTTTCATTTACTGTCGTAAAAATAGCTGGACCTTTACGATCTTCCCATGCTTCGCTTACCGCTTTTGGCAACAATGCCATTATATTTCTCCTTTATGAGTGTTACGAGTTTAGTGATCGCAAACGTTATCGCCAGCCTTGAGCGTCCCGCTTATATACTGCTTCGCGAGTTCTTCCGGCTCCAGTATCGGCGCGCCGACAACGACTGTTATGTCATTCTGGGTAAAGAGGTTCTGCGCTCTCATGCCCATTCCGTTGGCGATTATGACGTTCGCGCCCTGTTCTCTCAACCATGCCGGCAGAACACCCGGCTCATGCGCCGGCGGCGTCAACGCTTCTACATTTGTCGCTTCTTCGCCTTCCATATCTACCAGAACAAACTGCTGGCAGTGACCAAAGTGCATACATAATTTACCTTCTGCTGTCGGAACTGCTATTTTCACGACTCTCCTCCTCGTTTAATGCCACTTCATCGTTCAGTCAATTGAACTGAACGCGATTAGGTCCTGCAGATTTGTAGAAATACGCCATCGTCAAATTCACAAATCTGAATCGCACCTGTATAGTTAGCAAATTTCTACAATATAGTGTTTTTTGGGACACACTGCCCCTTTAGTTGAGCTTTCAAGTACTGCCAGGGTTACAGGAAGCACTCCCTGCGCGGCTACTGCCCATAGACGCAGAAAAGGTTGACAGAAGCTTGTCGGTGTCCTCGGAACCACAGTGAGGGCATTTCATGGGAGCGTCCAATTCCCTGAAACTAGCCAGTGTCTCAAATTTCTTGTCGCACTTTTTGCATTGGTATTCGTACAATGGCATCCGCGCTCACCTCTTTTCTAATCGCTGATCCGCAAAGGGCTTCTGTGCTTCTACGACACAGAAACTATTTACTTCGTGGATGTTTACGTTCGTATAACCACATTCGAGGAGGGTCCGCCCCCATTCCTCCTTTGAAAAGGCAAGAAAGCAGTGGAAGCCATGCGCAAAGAAGCCGCGCAGCCCGATCAGGAGATCTGCGGAGATGAACTTTCCTCCCCGTTTCAACAGGCGATATATCGCCTCCAGGCAGCCGCTCTGATCTTTCATGCAATGCACTGCTTGACTGGCAACTACATAGTCGAACGTGTTCTCCACGCCCACAAGTTCCTTTACATCAGCCACCCGAAACTCAATATCATAGCTCTTCTCTCGGTTGATCTTCTCATTCGCCTTGTGGACACTATCCTTGGAATAATCAAAATCGCTTGAATCTATCCCAAGAACCTTAAACCCCACCTCAGCCAACTTAAAAGCAAGGTAGCCTTCTCCCGTCCCCACATCAAGCACATATTTTTGTGGAGGACATGGATCAAGAAGTGAGATAAGCTTTTCAACAGCTTCCTCTTTCGAGTGGACTCCGCTTGTTTTCTCTTTAATTGCGCTGGCTTCTTCCAGCGCTTTCTTCCCTGCGTCGGTGATCTCGAAGGTTCTCCCGCCATCACTTTTTTTGACGCAGTTTTTCCTCAGCAATACGAAGATAGCCCCTTCGACTTCTTCACCTGCTACCCGAAGGGCGCTTCCCGAGCGATATTGCTCATTGCCAGAGCTTTTTTCCTGGATGACCTCGATAATCTTCCCCTTCGTTGATGCTCCTTCGTCGAGAACCACCAAGACATAATACTCAAGGAATTCCTGTATCCCATCACCGGCTCTGCCTTCTGAGATGCTCATAGCCATTATTGCTTTCTCTCCGGATGTACTAATCGCTCCGCGATATTTCTTTCTTATTCTTGTTTTCACGGTCAATACAGGTACAGCATTGCGCCCCCGTCATATTTGCTCTCTAAGCATCTTGACCTTCTCCAAAGTTTTTTCTGCAATAACCCTCTCTTTGTTGAAATGCTTGATCATTCTTCCGAGAAACTCTTTTTTCTCCTCCTTACTCTCAAAATGTTGCATTAACCTATTTGTATATTCTATATTCGCCTCTACTTCTATAGGTATTCTTTCACTGTCATGTCTTACTGCTTCTTGTGGACATACGTCATGGCACGTCCCACAACGAATACAGAGATTCATGTCTATGTGCGCTTTTTCATTTTCCATAGAAATTGCATCTACCGGACATTCTTCAACACAAATTCCACAACCAACACAGTCTTCTTCCTTTACCCACGGCATCTCTTGTTCCCTCCTGAGCCAGTTCTACGATCTAGGATATTCATAGTCATCACCGCGCCGATATTTGAACACACAAAACGAAGCGATCATTCTTCCTGCGCGTCCTTTTTCAGAAACGCTATAGCCTCCATTGATTCTGAAAATGCAGTAGAAGATTTGACAAACCTCGCCAGGAGGATAGCGTGAACAATCTGTTCGTAGGGGATATCATGTTTTTTGGCTGACATAGCGAAGGACTCAACCATAGTTTTCTCTCCTAATGCGGCTGACACCGCAAGACAGATCAACACTTTGCAGTCATCATTAAGTTCCGTATGGTGCATGGCAAAATCCTTAGTTTCAAGATGGTGCAGGAAAACATCAGGCATTTCTTCAGCCATGATCTCCAGAAACGTGGACACCTGTCCTTTACTTTCTCTCATCTTTGCCAAATTCTCTTGAGCTTCTTTCACTATATCTGCTTTGATCTTTTTCAATGTTTATCTCCAATATCATGAATGTGGGTATTGACCACGCTAGATTTTTTTAAAATGACAAACTCTTCCACATGCTATTTTCCTTGCCTCTTCATGATATATCAATATCCAAGTTTTCTCACTCTTCGGTAAAGCCTAACGGCGAGAAATAGAAACAGCAGCAGGAAGGCGGGAAGCATCAACATATCCAGCACTACTGGTTGAGTGCCTGAACCGCTGATGGCATGTTTGACGGCATCGTGAGCGTAGGTCAACGGGGAGATATACGATACGCCCCGAAGCCAACCGGGTAGATTACCCAGCGGTATAAAAATCCCGCTTATGAAAAGAAGTGGCCACCTTATAAGCGTACTGGGCATCATGACAGTGCCCACCGACTTTGCCGGGAATGATCCAAACCAAATGCCCAGCGCAGAAAATGACATGGCGGCAAGCACGATAGCCGCTCCGAGTAACGCCGGATTGTGAATCTGGATATGGAAAAACGCCAGCCCGATTATCAACGGCACCAGAGCGACGCCCACAGCAAATACTACCCCCACCAGCGTCTTGCCGAAAAGCAGGCATGACATGGACAGCGGGGCAGTCATCAGCCTGTCAAGGGTGCGGGTTCTGCGCTCCAGAATCAGTATCACTGGTCCTGCCGTAGATGACGTGAAGAATAACGTCATGGACAGAAGGTGCATAATACCCATCTCGCGAGTCAAATCAGCGCGACGCATGGAGAAGGAAAAGAACAACAAAACAGGCATTATCAACCCAAACATAAGCATGGGCGGGTTGAAATAGTAGGTTCGCAGATCCTTGGAGGCAATAGCCCAGGCTTGACCAAATCCACCTGCTGTTCGGCTCCACAAGCTCATTTTTTTCATTTGCCCATTCCCCCTTTTCCGCGTTTCCCGCCGCGTTTTCCTTCGCCGACAGGCGGCGAAGTGATTGATCCCACTTCCTGGCCGGTGAGCTTAAGAAATACGTCCTCAAGGCTAGGACCAAGAGTACTCAGGCTGATTATGCGAAGTTCGTGTTTTCGAGCGAAGTCAACGACAGCAGGTATGACATCCGCTGGACTGTCCGTGTAAAGCCGCCGTTCACTGCCAGATTTTGCTTTCACCTCGTGGTTTACGCCCGGCAGTTCGGCAAGGGATGGAATACTAATTCCCTCTGGAACGTCAAACGTCACCGCTATGGTCTGGACGCTTTCGATGTTGGCTTTCAGATCATCTGGCGTCCCAATGGTGGCGAGACTGCCCTGGTTGATGATGGCAACCCGATGGCAGAGTTCGCTGGCAACTTCGATTTGGTGGGTTGTGAGGAAGATCGTGACGCCGGATTCGTTCAGATCATGCACCAGCGTCTTTATATATCGTGTGCTTTGAACGTCAAGCCCTGAGATAGGCTCGTCGAGGAAAAGGAGCTTCGGCTCGTGCATCAGAGCCATAGCAACCGTAAGCCGCCGGCGCATGCCTTTGGAGAACTCCTGCACCTTAACGCTGGCTTTGTCTGACAGCCCAAACATCTCCAGAAGCTCCGCCGCGCGACGCTTTCGCGCCTTTCTCGACATCCGATATATCTTCCCTGCGAAGATCAGATTACCCAGCGCGGTTAGTTCTAAATAGACGTTGGATTCCTCTGGAACAATACCCATGAGCGCCCTTGCATCAAGCGATTCTCGCGGCAGATCGTATCCGTAAATCCGAACGGTTCCAGCGGTGGGTTCTAGGAATGTTGTGAGCATCGTGGTTGTGGTGGTCTTACCCGCGCCGTTGGGACCCAAAAACCCGAATATCTCGCCATCCTTCACGTCAAAATCAATGCCGTTCACCGCTAATAATTTATCATAGCGCTTGGTTAGCCCGCGTACCTCAATTGCAAATAACTCTTCAGATTTCATACACCCTTCCTCTCTTTTCTGAACCGAAGCCAGATTCCCAGACCGGCTTGCGAAGTATCTGGATCAGCGCCTCCGTCACCATCCACCTCGAAATCAATCAATCCCGCTTCCTCTGCCAGCCGCCGGAAGGTTTGGGAACTGCGCGCCTCCTGGAAGCGTTTGAACGCATCTGCGCCTTTCCTCTTCACCCCTTCATGCCGACGCCGGGTAAACTCCTGCCTTGCCCATTGAGGATATGATGCGCCCAATCCTCCGCCGATCATTGCCGTTCCACCGGGGCGTAGAACGCGGTACACTTCGCGCAGTCCCTGTGCCCTATCCTTCCAGAAGAAAATGGATCCCCTGCTCACCGCCAGGTCTATGCAATCAGCCGGCAGCGGCATTGCTTCTGCCGGCGCCGCTATGGGTACAATGCGTCTCTCCAATCCAGATTCTCGCGCAAGCCCTGATGCTTTCTGAAGTGAATCCATATTCGGATCAACTAACACTATTGTACTGGCGGATCGTCTCGCCAATGCGAACGCAACTCCTCCAGCGCCAGCGCCCAAATCTAACCATACGCCTTCCCTGGGTTGGCATTTGCAGAGAATTTCTTCTGCAACAGTCTCATAGAAATCCGGCAATTCTGTCATATATGCAAAAACCCCTCGATCAAATATAGGATTGCTCCTATGCTCAAGCCAAAAGCCAGATTGAACAATTTTATCCGTATGGAATCTTTAACTGAGTACGACAAAAGCGGCAGCATCCCATGCCCATCCTGAACTATAGAACTGGCGAGGATTACGGAAAAGGGGATGAAACCTCTAGCGAACATCACTGCAAATATCAGGTGCGGTCCCGATTCAGGGATGACAGCAGTTAGACAGGCTATCAATAAAACCCATACCAGATGCCCCTTGACGAACGCCTCCAGATTCCAGTACCGAAATCCAACGTCAAGAATTAAAATGGCAAAGAAGCTCCACAAAAGCACACGCCAGAGATGCTCCTTAGCGATGTGATTCCATATATGCTCCTCCAGATAATGTTCAGGCACCGTCACTACTATGAAAAGGGATAGAGAGAGCAAAACAGTGAAAGTAACCCTCTTCCAATCCCACGCCTGCGAACCTATTATACCAAAAGCAATGCTATAAAGAAAGACTATCAGGAGAATTATCAAGACAAATCGCGCCAGAGATAATTTCCTAAAATGGTTCAGCAAACCCTCTTTGTCAAAGCAATGACAGGTATCTTCTGAGTATGACTGCGATGACTGACATTCCTGGCATGGCTCGATCTTCAAAATCGGCGCGATTTTGTCCGTGACCCAGGCAAGCGCAATTCCCAGCACAAATAGCACGGCGAACAACAGAACCGCTTTGCCGGGAAACATCGCCAGCATGACAAAGGCTTCGTCGCCCGACGTCGCCACCATCCCGCCAACAATCGCCCCGAAGCTCATGAGACCGTGAACGTAAAAGGACACGTTCATGAATGCGCCCAGACAGCCCGGCGTGGCTCCCAAAAACGATGCAACAGTGTATTGCCTGAAACGCCCGCCCTGCATTGTCGCACTCAACCGCCCTTTAGTCAGGACGTTGAAATAATCCACGAGCGTCATCATCACAAATACGAAAACTGTTATCATCAGAGCATGTTTAAAGCTCCCAAGCAGAATATCCATCTGAAGTTGCCCGCTGTGGTTTTAACTTAACGTCAGTTCGATATAAAAACCCAGATAATACCACTGTTTTGGGGCAGTTCGCGGAGCACTGTCATTCCCGCTTTCGCGGGAATGACAGGTTTTCTTATGTCGAACTCACGTTAACTTATATACCGCTGTGAGCGTCCACGTTGGCATCGCCCGACGCCTTCAGCTTGCCGCTTTTGTAGGCGTCTACCGCTTCTTTTACGGTTCCAGACATCCCCGTGAAAACCTTGACATTCCCAGCCGCCAGGGTGCTGAAAGCCTTAGGTCCGCAATTGCCGGTCAAAACAACTTCGACACCGTATTTAGCAACTATCTGTCCCGACTGAACGCCCGCGCCAGCCGCCGCCTGAAGATTCTGTTTGTTGTCAACTGCCTCAAATTCCATCGTATCGGAATCCACTATGACAAAGTATTTGGCGCGCCCAAAACGCGGGTCAACTTTGGCATCCAAACTACCGTCCTGTGCTGTAACTGCTATTTTCATCTATGATTTCTCCTCTGAAGTCGTCATTGACTCTGTTTCGTTCTCTATCCTCTTGCCATTACCGCGCCGCATTTCGGGCACTTAATCTGGTTGCAGGGAACGCCGATACCATGCGTAGCTGTCGCGCCGCATGATGGGCAAACACACTGTCCGCCTGGACCTGCCCCGGCTTTCGTTCCGCCCATTCTACCAACACGCCCGGTGCCTGTTCCTATTCCCCTTCCAGCGCCTGTTCCGCGAGTTGCGCCACCGCCGCCCAAGCCTTTTCCTGTTCTTGGTCCCTGTCCTCTCGGACCTGTACCGTCTCCTCTTGGCATTTTATCTTCACCTCCTGTTACTTCTTTTCCAGATCACTAATCCTGTTGACGATCTGATCTAACTGCTGTTTCATAGCCTGAGCTTGATCTTTCAGCATCTGGACTTCCTGGCCGGGCGCCATCGGCTGTTGCGGTGGAGCAAAACCGGTTTGAGGCGGCATCGGCTGCATACCACGACCCATGCCCATGCCACGTCCCATACCCATACCACGTCCCATGCCCATACCGCGTCCCATACCCATGCCGCGCCCCGTGCTCATACTGCCGCCCGGGAAGCCGCCGCCACCTACGCCGAAATGGTCGGGTACGGTGGCTCCGCTTACAGGCTGAAGCTGACCGCTGTTGAAGCGTTGAATAACGTCTTTCACCGTACCGGTGACCCCGGTTATCATCTGGACGCCAGCGGCTGACAGCGTTTGGAAGGCATTGGGCCCAACATTGCCCGTCAATATAACCTGAACGCCCTTCTCAGCCATTACCTGGCCTGATTGTATGCCCGCTCCGCCCGCCGCGCTTATGTTAGGGTTCTCCAGAGCTTCAAACTCCAGCGTATCTGAATCAACTATGATGAAATATTGGCATCTGCCAAATCTGGGATCTACCTGAGCGTTCAGGTCTGTGCCCATTGCCGATACGGCTATTTTCATGATCTGTTTCTCGCTCCTTTCGCCATTCTCGTGACGGATCAGCCTGCCAGTCAGTTCAGAAAATTCAACTGACAAGCTGATCAGCCGGGAATGCGCGTCTATTCGTCAGCGTTCTTTTCTAGTTCGCCGATTCTGGCTGCGATCTGCTCCATCTGCTGTTTGAGCATGTCAGCCTGGCTTTTCAGCATATCAAGTTCTTGCTCTCCGGTCAACCCCGGAAAACCAGCGCCGACAAAGGGCTGATTTGCCGCCCACGCGCCGGCGTAATTGGGATTGGGATACGGATACCCCATGCCCATGCCACGTCTCATGCCCATGCCGCGTCCCATACCAAATCCTCCCCATGCGGGCAAACCGTAGCCGGCGTTATAGCCTACTCCCGCTCCAGCGTAGGGTTGAGCGCAAAAACCTCTTCTGCCGCCTGTCATGGGACCCATACCGCCTGGTCCTGTACCATCAAATCCTGGCATTTTACTACCTCCTCTTGTGTTCAAGAGACTCTTTGCATCTCTCAACAATTTTTAGAAATAACCCCGCTGTGGAAAAATCGGGGCGGGATACGGATACCCCATACCCATGCCGCGTCCTATACCCATACCACGTCTCATGCCCATGCCACGCCCCATACTCATGCCGCGTCCCATGCCCATGCCACGCCCCATGCCTATACCGCGTCTCATGCCCATGCCGCGTCCTATACCGAATGCGGGCAAACCGTAGCTGGCGTTATACCCCGCCCCAGTGTAGGGCAGAGCGCAAAATCCTCTTCCGCCGCCTGTCATGGGTCCCATACCGCCTGGTCCTGTACCATTAAATCCTGGCATTTTGTTACCTCCTCTTGTGTTCAAGATACCCTTTGCATTCCCCGACGATCTTCAGAAATGACTCCGTTGCGGGAGAATCGGGAAATGACTCCACAAATGGCGTTCCCGAATCGCCGCTCTCGACGATCCTGGGATCCATTGGAATTCGCCCCAGAAACGGAACGCCCATCTCTTCAGCGGCTTTTTCGCCGCCACCCATCTTAAATAGGTTCACTTCTTTTCCGCAGTGCGGACAAACAAACCCGCTCATATTTTCCAGAATTCCCATAACGGGTACGTTCAATTTTCTTGCGAAATTTACCGCTTTCCGGGAATCCAACAACGCTACATCCTGTGGCGTGGTCACCACGATTGCGCCGCTTACGTCCTTGATAAATTGCGCCACGCTCAAGGGAGCATCTCCTGTGCCCGGCGGTAAATCAATCACCAGATAATCCAACTCGCCCCACGTTGCCTGACCCATGAACTGCTTGATCGCGCCGGATTTCAACGGTCCTCTCCAGATAACCGGCGAATCCTTGTCGGGCAGAAAAAATGCCATGGAGATTATGCCAAGATTGGGTTTTATCTTCACAGGGGCAAGGCGATTGTCAGAGCCTGTAACGCGGGCATCCTCCGCTCCCAGCATTTTGGGAATATTCGGACCATCTATATCGGCATCCAGCAATCCCACCTGATGCTCGCTATCCCTCGCCAGCGCGACAGCCAGATTGGTGGACACCGTACTCTTGCCAACCCCGCCCTTCCCGCTTATAATCACTATCGTGTCTTTGATCCTGCTGAGATTCTCCTCTAACTGCTGATCCAGCAGTTGCTCTTCTTCAGTTCTTTCTCTCACGGTTTCAACCTTCCTTAAAATTATTGTGATCTTCCGTTGAAAACAAATTATCTCCACCTGTAGATAGAGCATATTCCATGCCAGATCAGGCTTCACCGCTAACATCATCCTGTAAACCTATGGGCCATCACGCTTTTCCCCGCATACAGGCTGTTTTATCGCGCGTGATTTGATGGCGCCCAATCGTTTCACTATTGAAACGACGTTCCTGAACGATAACACGTAAAGCCTTATGCCATTTGGCTAGTTGCATAATCGGAAAGTGCGTTGCAATTATGAAACAACCGAACGCAAATTGAGCGGGCGCAATCGTAGGAAGAGATTTTCATTGACATGATCCTGTGGTTTTGATAAATTTGAGTTGGCGACGTGGAGAATACGCTATGATAACGTGAGGCTGTTTATGCCACATAGAGATTTATGGAGAGGTTGAGATGAAGTTAATTGGAAAAGCATGGAAGTTTGGGGACGATATAAGCACGGATCTGATAGCTCCGGGGCGGTATTACCATCTTCGGTCGAATTTGCCGGAACTGGCGAAGCATGTGCTGGAGGATGCCGATCCGGAATTTGCAGGCAAAATGAACTCCGGGGATTTCGTGGTAGGTGGGCGCAACTTCGGGCTGGGTTCCAGTCGGGAACACGCTCCTGTGATTATCAAACTGGCGGGAGCCAGCGCGGTTATGGCTAAGACATTCGCGCGCATCTTCTATCGCAACGCTATCAACATCGGTCTGCCAGCCATAGAGTGCGATACAGACAAAATAGCGCAGGGCGACGAATTGGAAGTTGATCTGGAATCCGGCAAGGTCATCAACAAAACACAGGGCATAGAAATACCCTTCGCGCCCCTGCCGGCGGTGATGACCACTATACTGCAAGACGGCGGCCTGGCGGCTCACATAGCAAAACACGGCGATTTCAAGCTGGGAGAGTGATCAGAATGGATACCAGAGAAGTGGTCTTAAACGAAATCGAAGACTTGCCCGATACACTGATTGAGGAATTGCTGGATTATGTGCAGTTCCTGAAAATGAAACTGTCACGGGAGAAGCTAGATGTCCTGATCTTGAGCGAATCGGTTCTTGCGAAGGACTGGCTAAAAGCTGAGGAGGAAGAGGCTTGGCGGAATTTGTAAAAGGAGACGTTGTTGTAGTTCCTTTTCCCTTTTCTGATCTAACACAGGTGAAGAGAAGACCCGCGCTGGTCGGCTCAAGCAACGGAAACTCATGGAAGTTATTGAGAAAATCATAAAGATACTGAATTCATAGGAGAGAAGTGATGAAGTTTGACAAACTTGAGATTCCCGTTGAGGGACAGCGTATCGAGGCGGCTGGCGATGGAGTATCTGTACCGGACGAGCCAATAATCCCATTTATAGAGGGCGACGGCATTGGTGCGGATGTTACCAGAGCCATGCGCCGGGTCGTGGATGCGGCTGTCCATGAGGCTTACGGCGAAAAACGGCGGATAGTCTGGCTAGACATATACGCTGGCGAAGCTGGCGTCAGAATCTACGGCGAGCCGCTACCTGAGGATACTCTGAGAGCAATAAAATATTTCCGCGTCGCTATCAAGGGACCGCTCACGACGCCGGTGGGCGGCGGTTTCAGAAGCCTGAACGTTGGCATAAGGCAGAAACTCGATCTCTACGCCTGCATACGCCCGGTGAAATACATCGAGGGCGTGCCCGCGCCGGTTGTCGCGCCGGAAAAACTGGACGTGGTTATCTTCCGCGAGAACACCGAAGATGTTTACGCCGGGATCGAATGGGCGCAGGGCACGGATGAAGCAAAAAAAATCATATCGTTTTTGAACAACAGCTTCGGCGTCAGCGTCAGGGAGGATTCTGGAATAGGGATCAAGCCCATAAGCGAGTTTGCCACCAAACGACTGGTTCGCATGGCTATTAAACACGCCATAGACCATGATCGCCGCCGCGTTACGCTGGTGCATAAGGGCAATATCATGAAATACACCGAGGGGGCGTTCCGGGATTGGGGCTATGAGGTCGCGGAAGAAGAATTTTCCGACAGGATAGTCGCTGAGAAAGACCTTCCTGATGGAGAGAGCGTTCCGGCGGGCAGGATACTCGTCAACGACAGGATCGCCGACAGCATGTTCCAGCAGGTTTTGATCCGCCCGGACGAGTACGACGTTGTCGCCACGCCAAATCTGAACGGCGACTACCTCTCCGACGCCTGCGCCGCTCAAGTGGGCGGTCTTGGCATGGCTCCGGGGGCAAATGTAGGCGATGGGGTGGCTGTGTTTGAGGCGACACACGGCACCGCGCCAAAATATGCGGGAAAGGATATGGTCAACCCGGGTTCTCTCATACTTTCGGCGGTGATGATGCTGGAATACATGGGATGGAAAAAAGCGGCGAATCTGGTGACGGACGCCCTGCGCGCCACAATTCTGCAAAAACGTGTGACTTACGATCTTGAACGACAAATGGAAGGCGCGACCAAAGTCTCCACTTCCCAGTTCGCCTCGGCTATCATAGAGAATATGAACCGCCGTCCATGAGACCATTTTAACGTGAGTTCGACATAAGAAACCGTTATGAACGGCTGCAAGGCGGGAGGATATGAAAATGAAATCTACATCAGTTGTTGTTCAAAAACGTGCCGCTCTTATTTTCATGATCTGCATCCTTGCAACGACTGTAAGTTTCAACGCGTTATCCGCAGATTCGTTCAACAGGAATTTGGAGCTTCTGGCGGTTACCCCCGGTGTGTGCATGGCTGTCGCAGTTGACGGGGACATGGCATATATGGGCGCGGGCGCATATCTCTGGGTGCTGGATATTGCAGACAGAAGCAATCCTGAGTTGCTGGGTTCGCTTCTCCTTCCCCAGGTTATCAAAGACATCGTCGTCTCCAATGGATATGCGTTCATCAGGGAAGACTATGGGGCGCTCCGCATTGTGGATGTGAGCGATCCATACGCCCCTTATGAGGTGAGTTCTTACGTCGTGATCGGAGGCGTCAGAGACTTCACCGTTTCTGGAAATTATGTCTATGTCTCAGACAATGGGTGAAGCGGAACTGTTCACATCGTGGATGTGACTAATCCTGTTAAACCATACACAGTTGGAATCTACGATCCTGGAGCCTACGTATACGACCCCTCCGCGGAATTCGGCGATGCAACCTACTCCATAAAGACTCACGGCGTTGATGTTTCCGAAGGAACTATGTATGTAATGGAATATATATCGAGTTACGCTAAGAGACTTCGGATCGTGGATGTAAGTGATCCACACAATCCGCAGAAGTTATCGCTCGTCGAATTGCCTGATACTCTTGGAGAGATCACTGTCTCCAACGGTTATGCATACACTGGCGATAGAAAAAACAATGGAATCCATGTTATTGACGTCAGGGATTCACAGAACCCTCACGAAGTGGAATTCTTTGAGATCGGTGGAAAGGCAGGCAGGATTGTCATCTCCGGGGACTATGCATACATTGCAGCCTTCAGCGTTTGGCCTTCCAACAAGACCTTCCAGATCTGGGACATCAGTGATCCCGGGAATGCTCGAGAAGTGGGCTACTGCGACACGTTTGTGTCTGCTTGGGACATTGATGTTTCTTCAGGAAATGCATATCTTGCAGCAATGCAAGATGGTCTTCGTATCATAGACGTCAGCGATCTGCGTAATCCCTATGAAGTGGGGCACTATAATAGGTCTGAATATGTCAATAGTATCGCCGTTTCTGGCAACTATGTATACGCATTAGGCTCATGGGAAGGCTTCCGAGTCCTCAATGTGGATGATCCGCTCAATCCATATGAAGTGGGTTCCTGTAATGTCGACTATATCTCAAATGTCGTCGTTTCTTCAGGCTACGCGTATGTCGCGGGCTGCGACAGGGGTTTTTACGTCTTCGACGTCAGCGACCCACAGAATCCGCACGAAGTGGCTGACGGCAAGCAACTCTACTGCTTTTCAGGCATGCTGATCTCCGAAAATCTTGCGTATATCATGGGAGGCTACCCCAGGGGGGTCAGGATTCTTGACATCAGCGATCCGCATAATCCATACCAGGTGGGATTCTGTGAGATAAGTTCGTCAAGCTATTCGCCCGGAGATACTCAGAACCTGGCTATCTCCGGGAACTATGTATACATTGCAAACGGTGGAGACGGACTTTGTGTCATAAACGTAAGCGATCCGAAAAGTCCCTACAAAATGGGGTGTTACGAATCGTTTGAGCCAGGTAGTAGTGCAAGAGGTGTTGTTATTTCCGGGGATTATGCATACGTTGCCGATGATTTCGGCGCCCTGTTGAATGTTTTCGATATTAGCGACCCCGGTACCCCCCGTATAATAGCATCCTGCAATACTTCTCTGCGACAAGGTGAAGGGATCGCCGTCTCTAATGGATATGTATACGTTGCAGGTTTCGGTGGTTTTGTCGTCGTAGATGTCAGTGATCCGCACAATCCATACGAAATGGACTTCTATAATGTGCCCGGGCGGGTCACGCATATAGTCGTTGTGAATAATCTCATCTACACCGCCAATGGAAACGGTGGGATGAGCATTTTGCGGTTCACTGGAGCACCAGAGTATCCCTCACACTTCGACTGGCGGGACAACAATGGCGACTGGATAACCCCCGTCAAAGACCAGGGATTAGCTCCCACCTGTTATACTTTTGCCGCTGTTGGCGTGCTGGAAGCAGCCATCAGGATCGCGGTAGGAGACCCGGAGCTTCCTGTCGATCTGTCAGAGCAATGTATCAGTTCATTTATCTCAGATCGAGAGGCGTTTGATTTCCTGACGAATGTAGGTATATGCAGCGAGGGCGATCTTCCTTATCAGACTACAACAGAAATATCATGCGACTCCTGTGATGAATGCCGGTCAAACATTGTGAGAATCGAAGACTACTTTTACCGAAGTATGACCTATGCGGGAATGCAAACTGTCAATTTGCTCAAGAGCTATTTGGTGGGTGGTCCTGTGTTCGTCAGAATGATGCCAACTACATCCTTTTATACATACGAGGATGGTATCTACGATGCTGGTGACGAACCGTATGACGGAACAGCAGGCGGACATTCCATGCTGCTGGTGGGATGGGATGACGCAGAGGAAGTGTGGATATGCAAAAACAGTTGGGGAACAGGTTGGGGGGAAGATGGCTTCTGCCACATCAAGTGGGAATCTCTCGTAGGGATATGACCCAGCAAAAATAGCGTAAGTTTCTACGCTGTAAAAGTTTCTGATAGATCAAGCATCTCAATCGTCGAACCTACAAATGGTGAGAAGTTGTATTCAGAACAAACGGCAGTAGTCCAGTGGAACAGCCTGAATGCCTACAAAGTCCGTCTGTCATACTCAATAGACGGTGGGATAACGTATCCATATACCATCACAGATGCCATCTCAGGCGTCGCCGGCAGTTACAAATGGACAGTGCCTGTTGGAATTCGGTCGAACTGCGCGAGGATCAGGGCTGATGTGCTGGGCGCAGACGATAAGATCATGGCTGAGAGCGAAAGCGCGGAGTTCACTATATGGTACGCTTCTCTTTTTGCCGATTGGGATATAGATGAAAACGGTGTTACGGACGTTTCCGATCTGGTGCTTCTGGGGCGATTTTTCAACCAGAGAAAACCAGATAACCCCAGAGCGGATGTTAATACAGACGGGAAAGTTGATCTCCTGGATCTGGTGATAGTGGCGCAGCATTTTGGGGAATCTACTCTGCTCGCTGCCCCCGATGGCGATCCCTGGACGGTGGATAAAGCATCCGTAGTAGTCCTGAAATACCTGCATCAAAACCTCGTCAACAGCGCTGTTCAAGACAACGATGTACTGACGGCTAAGAGGCTGCTTGAGAGACTAATCGCCGCCAACAGGCAGGTCGTGGTATCGCGGTTGCTTGTCAACTATCCCAATCCCTTTAATCCTGAGACCTGGATACCTTACGAACTTGCCGAAGACAGTGACGTGGTCATCCGTATTTACTCGGTATCAGGGTCTTTGGTTCGGACGTTGAGGCTGGGATACCGGCACGCAGGGGTATACTCATTCAAAGGCAAAGCCGCTCATTGGGACGGTCGAAACCAGTCAGGTGAGTCGGCGGCTTCGGGTATCTATTACTATGCAATACAGGCTGGAGATTTCACATCCATTCGTAAGATGATCCTGGCGAAATAGCTTCAGAACAAACGGTAACATTCAAATAAGCTCATACCATGCATATCTCCAGATTTCAACTCAAATTGACGCTCATTTTTCTGCTTTTGCTGCTTATTTCCATCCCCATCACCACGCATTTCATCTGGAATCTCGTAAAAGGGCAAACCGGCATGAACGTGGACGAGCGGGCGGAAGCGGTTTTGCAGGAGGCGAGCGAGATTGCCTACGACATGATCGCAGAAGCGGAAGCGGGGTGCCAGTCCATCGCCGAAGCGATATTGTCCGATGAGAAATTCTCTGCCGCCTTTGGCTCTGAGGATGGATTGGAAAGCATCGTCGCTGAAATAATGCCGCCCGGGAGCGATCTATCAGTAGTCATCTTCGACTTCGAAAAAAAAGCAGCGGTACGCCTTTCGACAGGTGGCGAAGATGTGCCGAACTCCATTATCAGCAGTCTTAAACAGGATAACGCTCCGCGATCTTATCAGGAAGGCGATATGGTTTACGGCGTGGCTCCAATCTTTGAGGGCGATAATCTCGCAGGCGCGGCGGTGGTGTACAGGAAGCTAAAGGGGGAACTGGTCAGGCATATAATCAATCTGCAAAACCTTCTCAGCATTTACACCATCAGGCCCGATTTGGACAAAATCATGTGGACTCAAGTGGTCACGATGTTTGTTGTTTTGATAATTGCCGGCGCGATTCTGGGTTGGCTGTTCGCCAGAGGCGTTACAAAACCTATTTTGACCCTGGTGGCGGGAACACGGGAAGTTGCCAGAGGCGATCTGAATCACAAAGTCATGGTGAAAGGCAAGGACGAAATAGCGGTGTTGATGGAATCCTTCAACGCCATGACGTCGCAGTTGAAAGCCGGTAGGGAAAGAGCGGTTAGAGCGGAGCGGCTCGCCGCATGGCGAAACGTGGCTCGCAGTATCGCCCATGAGATCAAAAATCCCCTCACGCCTATCCAGTTGTCCATGTACCGTCTGCGGAAAAACCTCGGCAGTGAGCGATACGGCCAGATTTTTGATCAGGCTTACACCAGCATAATCAATGAAGTCGAAAATCTGAGGAATATGGTGACGGAGTTCTCGGATTTTGCGCGAATGCCCAAGCCCCGCACCAAACCTACCGACCCAAAAGAGATCGTTCAGGATGCCATAAGCCTTTATACGGGCTTGCCGGACAGTATCGCTCTCCATACGGAACTGGCGGACAATCTGCCGCAGGTAATGGCTGACCCCGATCAGATAAGACAAGTATTGCACAACCTCATCGGCAACGCCGTGGACGCCATGCCAGACGGCGGCAAACTCTCCGTAATCATGCGCCAGGAAATCAATAACGTTGTTATTGAGATTTCCGACACTGGCTGCGGCATGTCAGAGGAAATCAGAGAGAAAATGTTCACGCCATATTTTACAACCAAAGAAACAGGCACTGGGCTGGGTATGGCTATAACAGCTCAAATAATCGAGGAACATGACGGTGAAATTACTGTGGAAAGTGAAGAATCCGTCGGAACGACTGTAACAGTAAAGCTGAAAACATCAGAATCAGCATTGTGGTAGGAATTTATCTCCGCAAAAAAAAAGGACCTGCTAAAAAGCAGGTCCTTAAAAAATCCTCGGCAACGTCCTACTCTCCCACGGGGTTACCCCCGAAGTACCATCAGCGCAGGAGGACTTAACTGCCGTGTTCGGAATGGGAACGGGTATTACCCCTCCGCTATTGCCACCGAGGAAAAAGGAGTAAGAAGTAATCACTGATCAATGATTACTTCTTACTAATAAAAGACAACTGCACAGCGCAAAGAGACCGTTACTTCATTGCAACCAAGCCTCTCGGACGATTAGTACTGGTGAGCTGAACAGCTTACACTGCTTACACTTCCAGCCTATCAACCTCCTAATCTTGAAGGGTCCTTAACCATATAGGTGGGATATCTAATCTTGAGGCGGGCTTCGCGCTTATATGCTTTCAGCGCTTATCCCTTCCAGATGTGACTACCCAGCAATGCCACTGGCGTGACAACTGGTACATCAGAGATCTGTCCACCCCGGTCTTCTCATACTAGGGGCAGCTCCCCTCAAATATCCTGCGCCCACGGCAGATAGGGACCGAACTGTCTTGCGACGTTCTAAACCCAGCTCGGGTGCCACTTTAATGGGCGAACAGCCCAACCCTTGGGACCTGCTTCAGCCCCAGGATGTGACCAGCCGACATCGAGGTGCCAAACAGCCCCGTCGCTATGAGCGCTTGGGGGCTATTAGCCTGTTATCCCCGGAGTACCTTTTATCCGATAAGTCATGGCCTTTCCATGCAGAACCACAAGATCACTAAGCCCTGCTTTCGCATCTGTTCGACGTGTATGTCTCACAGTTAAGCTCCCTTATGCCTTTACACTCGCCGCGCGATTTCCAACCGCGCTGAGGGAACCTTAGGGCGCCTCCGTTACAGTTTAGGAGGCAACCGCCCCAGTCAAACTACCCACCTGACACTGTTCCGCACCCGGATTCACGGGTCTCGGTTAGAATTCTAATACAATAGCAGTGGTATCTCAAGGACGACTCCACCGAAGCCAAAGCTCCAGGTTCACAGTCTCCCACTTATCCTGAGAATATTGCATCAAAACCCAATATCAGGCTGTAGTAAAGGTTCACGGGGTCTTTCCGTCTTGCCGCGGGTAACCGGCATCTTCACCGGTATTACAATTTCGCCGAGTCCCTCGTTGAGACAGTGCTCAAGTCGTTACGCCATTCGTGCAGGTCGGGTATTATCCGACGAGGAATTTCGCTACCTTAGGACGGTTATAGTTACCGCCGCCGTTTACCAGAGCTTCGGTTCAGAGCTTCGACCCGAAGGTCTAACCCCTTCCCTTAACCTTATGGCACCGGGCAGGCGTCAGTCCCTATACATTGTCTTGCGACTTAGCAGAGACCTGTGTTTTTAGTAAACAGTCGCCTGAGCCTTTTCACTGCGGCCTCCATAGGCTTCACATGCAAGATGTGTCACCAATAGAGGCTCCCCTTCTCCCGAAGTTACGGGGTAATTTTGCCGAGTTCCTTAACGAGGGTTCTCTCGAGCGCCTTAGGATACTCTCCTCATCTACCTGTGTCGGTTTGCGGTACGGTCACACTGTAAACTCGCTAGAGGCTTTTCTAGTCAAATGCTGGGGCCAGTTTGTACCCTTTCGGGATCCCTATCGCTTCTCAAGGTTATGATGCTCTGGATTTGCCTGGAGCATCCCTCTACAAGCTTGGACCGGCACTTCCATCCGCCGGATGGCCTTAACATTTGCGTCCCCCCATCGCTCAAACGCTTACAAAGTGGTACAGGAATTTTAAGCCTGTTTTCCATCGCCTACGCCTTTCGGCCTCGGCTTAGGGTCCGACTTACCCTGGGTGGTGTTGCCTTGCCCAGGAAACCTTAGATTTTCGGCGAACAAGTTTCTAGTCCTGTTTTATCGCTACTCATGCCGGCATAATCACTTCTAATCAGTCCAAGGCACTTTACAGTGCCCCTTCAACCTGCTATAGAACGCTCCCCTACCAATTGGCTACCACCTCAAGCGTTGACCCCGGAGGGCCGCGCTATATAAGATGGCGTATGCCAATTCCGCAGTTTCGGTGATGAACTTAAGCCCCGTTACATCTTCGGCGCAAAATCGCTTAACCAGTGAGCAGTTACGCACTCTTTAAATGATTGCTGCTTCTAAGCCAACATCCTGGCTGTCTAAGCGGGTTCACATCCTTTCCCACTTAGCTCATACTTTGGGACCTTAACTGGCGATCTGGGCTGTTTCCCTTTCGAGCGTGGAGCTTATCCCCCACGTTCTGACTCCCACATTTAGCCTTAAGCTTACGCTTAAGACCAGTAACGGCATTCGGAGTTTGACTGGGGTTGCTAACCTGGTAAGGCCGCTATTCCAATCAGTGCTCTACCACCGTTACCCAACATGTGAGGCTAGCCCTAAAGCTATTTCGGGGAGAACCAGCTATCACCGGGCTTGATTAGCCTTTCACTCCGATCCACAGCTCATCCCCCAAGTTTTCCAGCTTGGTGGGTTCAGGCCTTCACGTACGGTTAAATACGCTTCACCTTGGCCATGGATAGATCGCCCGGTTTCGGGTCTACTAAACGCAACTAAATCGCCCTATTCAGACTCGCTTTCGCTTCGGCTACGCCTCATAAAGGCTTAACCTTGCTACGCCTAGTAACTCGCCGGCTCATTCTGCAAAAGGCACGCAGTCATACAGACGGCACTAATGCCGTTAGTACTCCTACAGCTTGTAGGCTCACGGTTTCAGAACACTATTTCACTCCCCTAACAGGGGTTCTTTTCACCTTTCCCTCACGGTACTAGTTCACTATCGGTCGCCAGACAGTATTTAGCCTTAGGAGATGGTCCTCCCAAATTCCCACAGGCTCGTATATCCCGCAGTACTTGGGAACGACATTCAAAGAGCTTACATCTTTTCATCCACGGGACTATTACCCTCTCCGGTTATCCTTTCCAGGCTTATTAGATTAAGGTGTAAGTTTGTAACTCTTCGGCTGATTCGTGTATCAGCCCAACGCCGTCCCACGACCCCAGTTATACAACGCACACGAGCTATCACGTATAACTGGTTTGGGCTATTCCCATTTCGCTCGCCGCTACTCAGAGAATCGCAGATCTGGATATTATCCAGACCATATTGCTTTCTTTTCCTTGGGGTACTGAGATGGTTCACTTCCCCCAGTTTGCTCTCATATCCTATGTATTCAGATATGAGTGACAGAGAATGACCTCTGTCCGGTTGCCCGATTCGGGTATCTCCGGGTCTAAGTTTGCTAACAACTCACCGAAGCTTATCGCAGTTAACCACGCCCTTCCTCGCCTTCTGGCACCAAGGCATCCACCATGAGCCCTTAGTAGCTTGATTACAGGTGTATGAAGATACGGTTACCTATTGCTATGCAGTTGTCAAAGAACAATTGCCGATGCTGAATACTTACTACTTGATTTCGGTATTCAGTACCGAGCATTTAATATCTATAATGTGGAGATGAGCGGAATCGAACCGCTGACTTCCTCCTTGCAAGGGAGGCGCTCTCCCAACTGAGCTACACCCCCGCTTGTAGGTCAATGGGTCTATAAGTCTATGAGTCCATTGGTATTAGACCTATTGACTTATTGACCTATAGACCCACCTTGCTGGTGGGCCTACCTGGATTCGAACCAGGGACCTCGCGCTTATCAGGCGCGCGCTCTAACCAACTGAGCTATAGGCCCCGATATTCATTAAAAAATCCCCGGTACAGGGGAAAAGACCGAATAGTTACGTTGTCATGGTCGAATAGTAATTGACCTAGGAGTATACTCCTTAGAAAGGAGGTGATCCAGCCGCACCTTCCGATACGGCTACCTTGTTACGACTTCACCCCAATCATCGGTTTCATTTTCGACTGCTGCCTCCCGAAGGTTAGCTCACAGGCTTCGAATGCTACCGACTTTCGTGGTGTGACGGGCGGTGTGTACAAGGCCCGGGAACGTATTCACCGCGACCTGCTGATTCGCGATTACTAGCGATTCCACGTTCATGTAGTCGAGTTGCAGACTACAATCCCAACTGAGACCGGTTTTTAGAGATTGGTTCCACCTCGCGGTTTCACGACTCGTTGTACCGACCATTGTAGCACGTGTGCAGCCCAGGGCATAAGGGCCATGAGGACATGACGTCATCCCCACCTTCCTCCGGTTTATCACCGGCAGTATCTCTAGAGTCCCCGCCATTACGCGCTGGCAACTAGAGACAGGGGTTGCGCTCGTTGCGGGACTTAACCCAACATCTCACGACACGAGCTGACGACTGCCATGCAGCACCTGTCACTTTGTCTCATAAGAGAAAGCTGTGTTTCCACAGTTGTCAAAGGATGTCAAGCCACTGGATAAGGTTCTTCGCGTTGCTTCGAATTAAGCGACATGCTCCACCGCTTGTGCGGGCCCCCGTCAATTACATTGAGTTTTAGTCTTGCGACCGTAGTCCCCAGGCGGGGTACTTAATGCGTTAGCTACAGCACAGAAGGGGTCAATTACCTCCTACACTTAGTACCCATCGTTTACGGCTAGGACTACCGGGGTATCTAATCCCGTTCGCTACCCTAGCTTTCGCGCGTCAGCGTCAGAATCAGGCCAGAAAGCCGCCTTCGCCACCGGTGTTCTATGTGATATCTACGCATTTCACCGCTACACCACATATTCCACTTTCCTCTCCTGATCTCAAGCTATGCAGTTTCGAATGCAGGTTTCAGGTTAAGCCTGAAAATTTCACACCCGACTTATATAGCCGCCTGTACGCCCTTTACGCCCAGTGATTCCGAACAACGCTTGCCCCCTACGTCTTACCGCGGCTGCTGGCACGTAGTTAGCCGGGGCTTTCTATTATGGTACCGTCAGACCGGTAGACTATTAACCTACCGGTGGTTCTTCCCATAACACAGAGCTTTACAACCCGAAGGCCGTCATCGCTCACGCGGCGTCGCACGCTCAGGGTTTCCCCCATTGGCGATTATTCCGATTTGCTGCCTCCCGTAGGAGTCTGGGCCGTATCTCAATCCCAGTATGGCCGTTCACCCTCTCAGGCCGGCTACCCATCGTTGCCTTGGTGAGCCGTTACCTCACCAACTAGCTAATAGGACGCGTGCCCATCTCCGGACGATAGCTTGCAAGCAGAGGCCATCTTTCATTGCGCGACTTGCATCACGCAGCTCTATGGGGTATTAGCACCCTTTTCAAAGTGTTATCCCCCTTCCAGAGGCAGGTTGCACACGTGTTACTCACCCGTTCGCCACTTTACTAGGACCCCGAAGGATCCGTTCTCGTTCGACTCGCATCATTCAGACACGCCGCCAGCGTTTGTTCTGAGCCAGTATCATACTCTCCATGAATATTCTTTTACTGCTGCAACAATTAAATGTTCAGCAGTTAATTGACAGTTCTTGGAACATGCGCACTTCCTGGATTGGAACCAGGATATTGCACATGCTCGAACACTATCCGAATCACATGACAACGTACTATTCAGTTCTCAAAGAACAAGGAAAAAAAAGGCACAGAAATTATTTCTAATATTTCTGATGCCTGTTTTTATCTATTCAACTATATGTAGTATACCACTAAATATAGTTTCTGTCAAGTAGATTTTTTCGACATCTCATGTCGCTGAATATCTCAGCGACGGACAGTAAGTATAGCACCGAACTTTTCGCCTGTCAAGGGCATTTTCGCCTAAAACACAAAAAAAAATCGCTTCCAAGCCGGCGTTTCCGAAATGGCACGTTTCATGCCCGCCTGAGAACCCCCCGCAAACCCAATCCAAACACAAACTTTTCGCCCCAAAAAGGAGCCTGGATATCATAGCCCTGTCCATTCTTCAGAAGTTCTCAACGCCACAGTCCAGAATGCAGTAAATACGTTATCTGAGCTATTGATTGGAAGTAAGGGGAAAATCGCGCCGCCTATAGAGCAAATATGACAGGAATGATTCATATTTCACAATTTTAGCATAGAAAAAGAGCCTCCTTACAGGTAAACTAGAGTGAACCCAACACGTAAGGAGGCCCAGAATGAGTTATGAATCTACGATAAGAAGGTTACCAAACTTTTTTCGCTATGTCAATAATGTCTATAGTTTTTCCCAGACCATAGATTCCATGCAAGGCAAGCGTGACGCGGAAGTATCTTCCCAGACTATATTCATGAGTGTGTTCCTTTGTATGCTTCTTCGCCTGGGTTCGCTCCGGCAGTTGGCATCGGATGTGAAATCTGGCAAGATACGGAAGTTCCTACCCAGAATTGACAAGGAGACATATTGTGCCAATACAGTAGGCAATGGTTTAGAGGATATAGAAATCGAGACGCTCCAACGTGAGTTGTCAGTAGTACCCAGGAAGCTGCGTCGCAATAAAGCCTATGGAAGTGCAGAACATCCCCGCACTATAGGCGGGTTCCGAATAGTAGCAGTAGATGGCACAGAACACTTCCGTAGCGAATCCATCCACTGTCCTGAATGCATGGAGGTGCATGTCAAGGTCAAAGATGGCATCAAGACCCACTATGTCCATAGGCTAGTGATAATGTATGTAGTTGGCAGGCTGCATTCATCGGCAGTTCAGGTTATATTGGGTGCCGAACCAGCGTTGCCAAAGGATGTAGTCAATGGCGAAGAAGCGGGACATGAAGGGGAGGGCACAGCAGCAAAGCGATTGATACCCAGGATGATAGACCTTTATGGGAATGGTTTCTTTGACATACTCACCACAGATGCATACTACTCCAATAAGCCATTTGTGTTATTCCTGGATTCTCTGGGTAAATACCTTGTAAGTCGAGTGAAGGATGCTCGCACTACGTTGTATAAGGAGATAGAGACTCTGTCTCAGATGGTGGAACCCATACACATAGATGATAGAAAGAATCGAGTAGAAAGCTGTATATATGAGATACCACATCTTCAGGTATCACTGGCTTGGGATGTGCCAACCCGTGGATTCAAGATCAGAGAGAAGCAATACAAGATAGTCTCAGGAGAGAAGGTATACATCAAGGACGAGACATTCCTGTGTATGACCACTTTACCTGTGGAGATGGCAGACGCTAACACAGTTAGGCAGATAGTCCATGCCAAATGGGGGGTAGAAAACAATGCTATCAAAGACTTGAAGGACAACTGGTATATGGAGCACAACTTCCACCACCACCCAAATGCCACCTACGCGTTATTGCTGATTCTGTTCATTGCTCACAACCTTTTCTACGCTTATGTTTTCAGACATATGAAGTCATACAGGCTGTATCATACCACCATGAAGCGGATCACAGAAGAATTCATGGCTAGTTTTCTCTATTGGAAGCGGCGCATGTCATGGTTACGTTTTGATAAAACGTAACTCCGCTGATGGCGTTCTGTGGTGATGGATAATGGTGGGTAGTTGTGACTCTGACAATTTCTTTTACTTATCCAGATGAAATCCCCGATTTCATAGAGGGTTAGTGTGTTCCCATGATTGCATGACAAAAAACATTCATATTTTGCCAGTGTCAGATTTCTGACTTGAGAATTCCTGTCCATTCTTGATGCCTATTGACTATCGCCCGTTGTTATGCTAAACTATCAATAGGCAACAATGGGAACAAATAATCAGGAGGAAATCGAAAAATGACAACTATTGCTGACATTCGTGCCAGAGAAATACTGGATTCGCGGGGCAATCCCACAGTGGAAGTGGATGTACTGCTGAAATGCGGCGTACTAGGTAGAGCCGCTGTTCCTTCCGGGGCTTCCACCGGCGAGCGTGAGGCTGTGGAACTCCGCGATGGTGATGCCAAGCGGTATTTGGGTAAAGGCGTCGTCAAGGCTGTGGCTAACGTTAATGACGTCATAAAGCCAGAGATCGTGGGAATGAATGCCCTGAAGCAGGTGACAATAGACCACCTGATGATCGAGCTTGATGGAACCCCAAATAAGGCAAATCTGGGAGCCAACGCGATACTGGGCGTTTCGCTGGCTGTCGCAAGAGCCGCCGCTGCCGCGTTGAACCTTCCGCTGTTCAGGTACATCGGCGGAGTCAACGCCAGAGAGTTGCCCCTGCCCATGATGAACGTCCTGAACGGCGGGGCACATGCGGATAACAACGTTGATCTCCAGGAGTTCATGATCATGCCGGCAAAAGCGGATTCCTGTTCGGAATCAGTGCGAATGGGCGCGGAGATCTTTCATAATCTCAAGTCCGTGCTGAAAAAGAAGAACTACAATACCGCTGTGGGCGACGAAGGCGGATTTGCTCCAAATCTTGGCTCCAATGAAGAGGCGCTGGAACTGCTCGTGGAGGGCATAACAGCCGCAGGCTATAAACCGGGAGAGGATGTTCTTATCGCTTTGGATCCCGCCGCCAGCGAGTTCTACGACGAAAAAGAAGGTGTTTACGTACTGGAAGCTGAAAAGGAGCCGAAAAAAGATGCGGCGGCTATGGTGAAATTCTACGCAGACCTGGTAGAGAAGTATCCTATAATCTCCATCGAAGACGGAATGGCGCAAAACGATTGGGATGGCTGGAAAATGCTGACCGATGAACTGGGCGAAAAAGTCCAGATAGTCGGGGATGACCTCTTCGTCACAAATACTAAAATTCTTCAGCGCGGCATTGACGAGGGAATATGCAACTCCATTCTCATCAAAGTGAATCAGATCGGCACGCTGACGGAAACACTGGAAGCCATAGAAATGGCGAAAAAAGCCAGCTATACAGCCGTTGTGTCCCATCGCTCAGGGGAAACCGAGGACTCAACTATCGCTCACGTCGTCGTCGGAACCAACGCCGGCCAGATCAAAACAGGCTCAATGTCAAGATCCGATAGGATATCCAAATATAACGAGCTTTTGAGAATCGAGGAAGAACTCGCCGGAGAAGCCGAATTCAGAGGAAAGGCAGTTTTTTATAACCTGGCTTAGAAAATAAGAGAAAGCCGGGTTGCGTAGAACGAGGCTGCTAGCCCGTTTGCGAATAGATGTTGTCATTCCTGCGGAAGCAGGAATGACAGATGGTGTTTGCTATGCGGAAGAAAAACCGTCGGATTAACAAAAACGTAATACGCCGCAGAAAGATATGGAACGTTTTCTGGATATCGCTGGTCTGCATGGCGGTTCTGGCTTTTGTGGCGATAGACGTTTATAAACTTGTGCCACAACTCCAATACTGGCGGCGCAACAGGGAGATAAAGCAGGGATACGTAAGACAGGTAGAGAAACTTCGTCAGGAGCAAGAGCGACTGGGAAAAGAAAAGGAAAAACTGGAACACAATGTCCTGACGCAGGAAAAACTCGCGCGGGAGATGGGGTATATCAAACCGGGCGAAACTGTGTATAAAATCACGCCGAAAACACGCGCCCGTGTCGGGTCTGGACTATAACGATTCAAGAGCGATTTCTCCCGATTGTTCGCGGAGTTCAGACCCAAACAAAGGGGTGGAAACGCTGACAGAGATTTATGTACTCGATCTGATAGGCACTTTTGCTTTTGCGGTCTATGGCGCTTACGTTGCCCTGAAAAAGGAATTCGACATTTTTGGAGTTCTCGTTTCGGCTCTTCTGACCGCTCTTGGCGGTGGAACGCTCAGAGAACTGATCCTTGGAAACACACCTTTCTATTTCTATGACAATAAATACATACTGGTGATCCTGACAGGTTGCGTTTTTTCAATTGCCGTTTACAAGGGCTTTTATAAGATCAGTAAATATGTGCTTGTGATAGACGCAGTGGGGCTTTCAACATTTGCCTTCATTGGCGCGGAAAAAGCCGCAGGGGCATCCCTGGGATCCTTTGCCATTATCTTTCTTGCGACGACCACTGCTGTTGGCGGTGGGTTGCTCAGAGATATTTCAATAAGGGAAGTTCCACAGATATTCCACCGTGATTTCTACGCTTCACCCGCGATATTTTTGGGAATTCTTTACGCCATATCCCGTAAATATATGCACAACCCCATATTGATCTACTGCCTTATATCTCTCACCTTCGCCTTGAGAATATACGCCATATATTTCAACGTAAGTTTGTGGCGTCCCTGGAGAAAAAAACCCGAACAGCTTCACTTCCCATTTTCTAATAGCATTTCAAAGAAATAACGGCGCATTGAGCGAAAACCAGATCCCGACTGATGGAGGTTTTAGCGATTTAGACATCCGCTTTTACTTTGTTCATTCTTAGTTCATGTGATCCGTCGGGGCGCGCGTATTCGTAATAGTAATAGATGTCCTCATTCAGTCTCACTACGTCCATGTATCTGAGGGAGCCTGAAGCGTGGGGAGACACAAGAAGCGGGGCTTTTTCGGTCACGTGATGATATTTCATAAGATCAAAGGTTATAGCAAGCCCGGTTTTTTCTTCGTAGTTCTCGCCGACATCCGCGCCGCCGTCATAGAAAATGTTGAAAATCGGAGCTACGTACAACGCGCAGGTAACCCGCGCTGCATAGGCGTTCCATCCACTGCCCGGCGGCGATAGTACGTCTCCCATCCACGTAAAATTTATCCCATCACTGCTCAACGCTAGACCTGTATTGGAACTGGTTTTGCCTGTATTGAATACGTCCGCAGAGTCATGGAGACCATCAGTCATCTTTACCGGACTGGGCGCGTAGCTCACCAGCATGTAGTATTTGCCGCCAACTATGAGGATGTAGGGGTCTTTGACTCCCTCAACCCCGCAGTTCTCAGGCGCCAGAATTAGTTTTCTGGTTTTCGGGTCTAGTTTTGCAGGGGAATCGGCTTCCACCATGTCAATTTTCCACTTGCCGTCCTCCGGGGCTACGTATCCCAAATACAGGCGATATTTGCCATCCAGAGTTTTCACCAACGCGCCTCGTTCCACTGAAATAGAACCGAAAAGGTCTTTGGACGCAGTCCATATCTCATTGAACGTAACGCCGTCACTGCTTTCTGATATGCCACATTCGTAGCCTCTGTCAGCGCCGTCGCCCCTGGGCTTTCTGCGCCGGTAGTAGATGTAGAATTTGCCTTCATCGTCGTCGTAAATAACGCCCGGCGCGCCAATCCAATTTCCCTTTCCGTTGCCCGGCGGTTCGAGAATTGTTGTCCCTTCTTCAGGATCAAACAGCGGCGCCATGCCCATCCACCCTTTATGTTCACCAGCTATCATTAGTATGCTCTCCCTCGTATTTAGCCTGCCAATCTCTCGTATCCAAAGCTTTTCAGCACGTCCTTCCAGGCTTTCACCTGCGCGTCAAAATGAGAGTTTCTGTATCTTGTGTAATACTTTTGCTCTGTATCGCCCTTCCTTATTGTATCAATATCCGCGACGATGGCTTCAGCCGCCGCCTGCGCGCCTTCCCGTCCCAAACGAGTCCAGATGTTGAATCTTATCACTCCATCGTATGCCAGCGATTTCAACTGCTCAAGCGGTATGCTGGAGCCGCCGTGTAGAACTATCTTCGCCGCTCCCAGCATTTCCGTCACTTTGCCGGCTCTTTCGGAGTTGTAGTCCGCCCAGCCAAGAGCCTGCTGTTTTGAGCCAAGCTCCACCACGATGAGGTCAGCGCCTGTCTTATCAACGTAAGACTTAGCGAATTCGGCGTAGGCTTCGTCAGTTTCTGCCCCTGCCAGTTCTCCAGCTTCGTGATGCCCTTCGACAGCGGGTCTCTGGAGCGCCGCCTCTATGACGATATGCTCCTGGTATTTATTCACCATTCTGCTTGTAAGGGCGACGTTTTCCTCCAGACTCCTGTCGCCAAGAGAGGCGTCAATCATTATGGTGGCAAGTTTGTCCTGATACTTACTCCATACCCATTCCTCCGCCTTTGCGTCCGCATGGTCAATATGCGGCAGAGCAACCACATCGTAATATGTGGCTCCCTTTGTTCCGCAGAGAATGTCAAGAGCCGACAGGCACACTTTCAGCCCTTCTTCTTTGCTCCCCCATCTCAGCACCCTGTCTGCCTGCTGCATATCCTCATATCCGAAAGTGATTGATGGAGCCAAAACCGGGTTTTTTATGCCATACTCCTGCGCGAATTCCTTGACCGCTTGCAGGTTAGCTTCCAAATTCATTAAACTATCATAACCAAAAACTGGCATTACTACTTTAGCCTCTTGCAGCCTTGCCAGAACATCCAGCGTTTGATTTCTATCCGTTACAACAGGCATTATTGCTACCTCTCATAGGGTGAGTGACATTACCGTATTCTACCGCAGGAAGCCGAAGAGCCAGATTCCCACTTTTTGCAGCGCGACAAACATGATAAGTCAATCCGATAAATATGTCAATGATCAAAAAGCGCGGACAAAATAGCCTCTTGCAGAATCTTCTTTCATGTGGTATACTTTTACAGGTAGTTTAGGTAAGGACGTATGAGTCAATTGAGTATTATCCCTGACCTATATTTATAGGTACATTACGGCCAAAGGGAGGTAGAGCATTTTGAATCAGTATGAAACGATTATTATCATCAATCCTAACATCGAATCAGAAGACGTTGAAAAAGTCATCGAAGATGTGCAGAATCAGATCTCCGGCAGCGGCGGCACAGTGACCAAAGTGGATAAGTGGGGCAAGAAGCGACTGGCTTACGAAGTCAATGGCAACAAGGATGGTATTTACATCCTCATTAACTTCGAAGCTGATCCAGAGTTTATCCAGAGATTTGCACGATACTGCGGATTGGCGGAGCAGATCATCAAATATATGACCGTAAGAGCTGATAATCCGCCAGAACTTGTTGGGGAATTGAAAGCGGCAGACGACAAAGACGACAAGGACAAGTAGCATAATTTCTTCAAGCACATAAGATGAGGAGAGGCAAATGCCAAGCGTAAATAGAGTATTTCTGATCGGCAATCTGACCAGAGACCCTGAACTTCGATATATCCCCAGCGGAACTGCCGTAGCTAGCTTCGGTTTGGCAATGAACAGGAAATATAAAGCTCAGGACGGCGAACTAAAAGAAGAGGTTTGTTTTGTTGATATAGACGCCTGGGGCAGAACAGCAGAGACCTGCGCAGAATACCTTTCTAAGGGGAGTCTTGTTTGCATTGAAGGAAGCCTGAAATACGATACATGGGAAGCGCAAGATGGCCAAAAAAGAAGCAAGCTGAAAGTGCGAACTGATAGAGTGCATTTTCTGGGTGGGCGAAGGGATGAAGGCGCGCCCGGAGCAGGATCAGCAAGACCAGCAGGATCAGCAGACGAAGCGAAAGCAGATGACGATATTCCCTTCTAACATGCGATGAGTAGGGTTTGTGAAATTGGGAGCAAAATATGGCAAAACGTGATTATGGAAACAGCGGAAGAAGACGCAGAAAGGTATGTAGGCTCTGCGGCGATAAGATCGAAAAAGTGAACTACAAAGACATCGATCTTTTGAGATCATTCACTACCGAAAGAGGTAAAATAATACCCAGGAGAATATCTGGCAATTGTGCCAAACATCAACGCCAAATTACTGCCGCAATCAAGATGGCGCGGAACATAGCCTTGATGCCTTTTACCAAGAAATAACCATACGCTGAATTAGAGCTTACGGAGATTTTAGATGCAGGTTATCTTAAAGACGAACGTCGAAAACCTTGGCGGTGAGGGAGATTTGCTAACCGTCGCGGATGGATATGCTCGCAATTATTTAATTCCCAGAAAACTTGCCATACGGGCAACGGAGAAGAACCGCAAGGCTCTCGATCACGAAAAGCGTGTAGAATCTGCTCGCGCAGTAAAAGAGAAAAAGGAAGCTGAAAAACTGGCTGGTGAACTTTCTAATCTTTCCTGCACAATCCGTATGCAAGCGGGCGAAAATGATCGGCTCTTTGGTTCAGTAACGGCTCTGGATATAGCTGCCGCCCTGGAAGAGCAGGGAATTGAAATTGATAGAAGAAAGATCATATTGAGCGAGCCGCTGAAAGAACTTGGCGTATTTACCGTTCCAGCGAGAATACATCCCGATGTAACTGCCGACATCAAGGTCTGGGTTGTAAAAGCAGAAGACGAGTAACCGAAAGGTTCATCCCGTATATATTTGGAATATAGTCGAAAACCTGGTTTCGATGTGGGATTCGTCCTGCTCGACCGACGGTTTTCGTAAACCATGCTGGTTTAATAGACATGACGAATCTATGAACGCATGATCGCTGGAGGCGGTGTGTGTGCTTCTAATGCTTCATGTCTATTTTTATTTGTGCTTTCGGTGATTAGTGAACAGTGAACAGTGAACAGTGATCGGTAAACAAGGAAACAATCATGGGCACAGATTTAGTCAAGCTGGATAGAGTTCCACCTCAGGATATTGATGCTGAACGGTCTGTTCTAGCCGCTATGATAGTGTCAGACGGCGGCAGGGAGGTTATTCCTAAAGTCATAGAGGTGCTGGGCGAGGACGCAGCCGGCGATATATTTTACAGGGAAGCTCATAGGAAGATATACAGCGCTATTCTGAGCCTTTTTGAGAAAGCGGAACCAGCCGACCTCATGACCGTAACAAGAGAGCTGAAACGAACCGGCGATCTTGAAAAAGTGGGCGGCGTTCCGTATATTGATGAGATGATAGAGAGCTTACCCACAGCGGCGAACGCGGCATATTACGCCAAAATGGTTAAAGAGGAAGCTCTGCGGCGTCATCTGCTCTACACCTCGGCTCAGATTTACAATAAGTCATTTGATGATACAGAGGAGATTGATCTTCTTCTTGACTGGTCAGAGCGGGCGATTCTGGATATTCGCCAGGAGAGCGTGACCGGAGGACTTGTTCCGTTAAAGAGAATAATGAAGAGCACTTTCAATGCTATTCAAGAACTCTCTAACAGAAAGGAGCATGTCATTGGCGTGCCTTCAGGTTTTGTCGATCTTGATCATGAGACCTCTGGATTCCAAAAGTCCGACTTGGTAATCATTGCTGGCAGGCCCGGTATGGGTAAAAGCATGTTTGTACAGAACATTGCTCAATACGTGGCATGTGAATGTAGAATTCCCGTGGGGCTGTTCAGTCTGGAAATGTCCAAAGAGCAATTGCTCATGAGGATGCTGGCGTCTGAGGCGAATGTAAGTTTTCAGAACTTGAGAACTGGTTTTCTCTCGGAACCTGATTGGCCCAAGCTCACTATAGCGGCGGGGAGTCTGAACGAAGCCCCGATTTTCATTGATGATACCCCGGGCATCGGCGTCATGGAACTGCGCGCCATAGCGCGTCGGTTCAAAGCCGAGCATGACGCTGGGTTGATAATCATTGACTATCTCCAGCTTATGCAAGGCAGGGGAAAGGTAGAGAGCAGGCAGCAGGAGATTTCTGAAATATCAAGGTCGTTGAAAGGGCTGGCAAAGGAAATATCTGTGCCTTTGATAGCCTGCTCACAACTGAGCAGGCAGGTTGAAAACCGACCAGACAAACGACCACAACTTTCCGATCTCCGTGAATCAGGGGCGATAGAACAGGACGCTGATCTGGTGCTTTTCCTCTATCGCGAGGAATACTACGAACGCGATATGTCCTCCAAACCGGGAGAGGCGGAGGTAATCATCGCAAAACAGCGAAATGGTCCCACCGGAAAAATAGATCTGGTATTCAGAGCAAATCAGATGAAGTTCGAGAATATGGCGAAAAGTTATGTCGGGTAACTCAGCAGTCTTTATAGCAGACCCCATGAGCTTTGCTCACCCACAATAATGAAAATAGGATGCGGAGTAGCAGGCTTTAGTTTGCGTCATAGGAACGCAAGCTAAAGCTTGCTACTCCACAGTTGTTGTCATTTTGTGAGCAACCCCCTTCATAAACGGGCTAGCAGCCTCGTTCTACGCTATCCGACTTTATTCGTGTCATTCGTTAATTCGTGCTATCCGTGATTCTATTTTCTGAGCAGACCTATCCTGTATCATCTTCTCCCGCCGCTCAGTCTGTGAAGGAATGAGCTATCGAAGAAAAGTGTTACCTTAATCCCCATAGAAAAAGAGCCATTCTTCTATTCCCCATAAAAAGGCGGCTTCGCTATGAAACTCCTGGCGAGTTTTCAGGACAGAGTTAGTTCAGGCGTTAAAGACATTGGCGGAGCATCAATGCTAACATTCGAGACGTTTCGGATGCTCTTCAAACGTCCATACGAACTGGCTCCGCTTTCCAAGCAGTTGTACTACGTAGGAGTCAAAGCGCTACCAGTCGTACTCATTACCGGCGCCGTTGTGGGACTGGTTTCAGCCGTACAGTCGTTTTACCAACTCAAGGCGATGTCCGCTCAAGGCTTGATGGGTGGGTTCGTCAGTCTAATGGTGATCAAGGAATTAGCGCCGATGTTGACCGCTTTTGTGACAGCCGCAAGAGTCGGAACAGGGATCACTGCGGAATTGGGTACGATGAAGGTTACGGAACAGATTGACGCTTTGAGAGCTATGGCAACAAGCCCTGTCAAATATCTGGTGGTTCCGCGCCTTCTCGCATGTGCCATTATGTTACCCGTTCTGGTGATATTTGCAGATGTGGCAGGTGTAATCGGCGGTTTGCTCATGAGCGTTTCTTTGGGTATGCAGAAAGTTTTTTTCATTACACAGGCAGAGAAATTCCTGCTTCCCGGCGATATTTTCGCAGGTCTCATCAAAGGCTTAGTATTCGGAATCATTATCGCTATGGTGGGATGTCATAGGGGATTGTCCACATCAGGTGGAGCCGAGGGAGTCGGTCGCTCCACCGCTTCTTCGGCGGTAGATTCGTTCATACTTATTATACTCGCTGATTTTTTTCTAAACTACGTCATCTATGCCGTGCTGGAAATTGCCTAGAGAACCGGAAAGTCGAAAAGCTAGAAAGCCGGAAAGCCTGGTCGCGTTCATCATTCTGTGTGAGCTACGTTCATGAAAACTGCTATGATACGAATAGAGGATTTGCACAAGAAATTCGAGGGATTAGAAGTGCTGAGAGGCGTGAACCTTGAGATCGAGGCGGGCGAAACAATGGTGATCATGGGACGCAGTGGATGCGGCAAAAGCGTTCTTCTGAAGCTCATTATCGGTTTACAGAAGCCTGACAACGGCAAGATATGGATTGATGGCAAGGATATAATAGGACTAACTGAGAAACAGATGGATCAGGTGCGAAAAAGATTCGGCATGGTCTTTCAGTCCGCCGCTCTTTTCGATTCTCTGACCGTAGGGGGAAACGTGGCTTTCAGCGTTTCGCGGCATACCAATATGAGTCGAGAGCAAATCGCCAAACTGGTGGCGGAGAAACTGGAACTGGTGGGATTGGCTGGTACAGAAAACGTCATGCCGGTGGATCTCAGCGGTGGAATGAAAAAGCGTGTTAGTTTAGCCAGAGCAATATCCATGTCCCCAGAGATAATACTTTACGATGAACCCACGACAGGCCTGGATCCCGTAACCGCAAAGGAGATAGACCGCCTTATCGCCGGACTGAATGAGCAATTGAAAGTCACTTCCGTCGTCGTTACCCACGATATGGGCAGCGCGTTCTCCATTGCAACGCGGATGGCGATGATGCACGAAGGGAGAATCGTCGCAGTGGGGACGCCAGATGAGTTTCGGCGAAGCATGGAACCTATAGTGAGACAATTTCTGGGATATGTGGCATCTGATCCCGAACGCAGGAAATAGACAATGAAAATTAGATGGTGGCGCGACGAATTTAAGGTAGGTATAGTGATCATTGTGGCGGCGGCGTTATTGTCCATTATGCTGCTCAGGACATCTCAGTGGGAGTTCACGTCGGATAGCGAGGAAGTCAAAATCCGCTTTGGCTATGTCGGCGGATTATTGAAAAGCGCCCCTGTACACATGTATGGGACAAAGATAGGGAAAGTCACGGAGATTGAGTTGGTGGGAAATGGGGTGGAAGTGACAGTCCAGCTTAATGAAACGGTATACATGAGAGAGGGATATCAGATATTCATTGATATACTTGGACTTGTGGGGGAGAAATACATAGAGATCCTCAATGGTCCAGTCGAAAAGCCTATAACCCAGGACAAACCGCTTAAAGGAATTGATCCGGTTAGTATCGGGCATGTTTTGATGAAAGCGAATGAGATTACCGACAAAACACTCAAAACGATGGACTTTCTCCAGAGCTTTATCAGCACAAACGAAAAAGAAATCCACGCCAGCGTGGTTGAGTTGAAAAAGCTCCTTGCAGAATCGAGAGACTCATTTAAAAGAACTATGAGCAACGCGGATACAGCGCTTGCAAGGATCAACGGGCTGACCGGACAAACGAAGGGAAATATCGCTCAAACAGCAGCCAATCTCAACGCCTTTACTGAAAGCCTCAATACGGATCGAGCGCAAATCAGTTCTTCCATACAGGATTTGACGGACGGTTTGAATCAACTGGTGACCCGTACCGCGCCAGCAATCGAGACATCGCTGGAGAATCTACAAAAAGCCACCGAGGATCTGCCTGCTTCAACGGAAAGCGTGAACCAGCACGTCGCAGAACTCAGTAAATCCGCATCTCAACTTATGGCGAAGCTTGATGACATGGCGACTTCCAGTGACCAAAAACTGCAAAAGAGTCTGGACGATTTCGGTGAATCTGCCGCAACGTTGACTGGAATGGTGGACAGAATTAACGAATTGGTTGAGGAAATTGGGAGCGGACAGGGGACTCTGGGCAAGTTGATAACTGATGACGGCGGTTATGAGCAGTTCAGTGAGACTATGTCCGCGAGCAAACATGCCGCCGAAGACATCAGCAATATCACGCGCAGTTTGGACGGCAAAATACGCTTTTTTGACACAATCAGCACAAAAAAGGGGTATGAACTGAGCTATAACAGCCTATCGGATAGTCTGCAAAATCAGTTTACGCTCTCGTCCACTCACCTCGACCTCTATTTCTATCTGGCTGGTTTATCCGTAAGAAAGGGAAAGCTAACCTATAACCTTCAGGCGGGAAGGAAATTCGGCAATCTGACAGCGCGAGTAGGTTCCATCAGGTCTAAGGTTGGCGTGGGGCTTGACTACTGGCAATTTTCAAGGCGCGTCGGCATTTCGCTGGAAGGGCTGGACGTTACAAGCGGGCATCCTGAATTAGATCTGAAAGTTGCTGTCAGGATGGTTGGCGGCTGGTATTTCATCTTCGGCGCCGAAAATCTCACAAATTTTGATACAAGTTTCAATTTCGGGTTTAGAACTGAAATAGAGCAATAGCCCTATAAACCCACACGGGGGTGAGTTTGTGAAACAAAAATCCGTTTTTGTATGTCAGGAATGTGGTTATTCTCTGCCGAAATGGGTTGGGCGCTGTCCCGATTGCGGCAAATGGAACACTCTTGTGGAGGAATTGAAAGTCTCCAGCCGACCAGCGACTGGGCGTCGCGGTGTCGCCAATGAAAGCCAGCGGCAGCCGCAGCCAATTACTGATATTCAGGCGAGTGAGCAGGAGCGTTTGGAATCGGGTATAGAGGAGTTTGACAGGGTTCTAGGCGGCGGAGCGGTGCCGGGTTCCGTGTCGCTTATCGGCGGCGATCCGGGGATCGGGAAATCTACGATCCTCCTTCAAGCTGCCGAGCGGTTAAGCCAAAAATACGGCACGGTGTTGTATGTAACCGGCGAGGAATCCGCTACCCAGACGAAACTGCGCGCGGAGCGATTGGGTATTAAGTCGCCGGCTTTGTATATCCTGTGCGAAACTGACGTGGACGCCATTGAACGGCACATCGTGAAATTGTCGCCCGCCGTCGTTGTTGTGGATTCCATTCAGACAATCTATAATCCTAACATTCAGTCAACGCCGGGCGGCGTCGCACAGGTGCGGGAAAGCACGGCGGCATTGACGTATATAGCCAAGAGTCAGGCGATTCCCATCTTTATCGTCGGACACATGACCAAGGATGGAAGTATCGCTGGTCCGAAGGTCATGGAACACATGGTGGACACAGTCCTCTACATGGAAGGAGACGCGTATCACGTATATAGAATTCTACGCGCCGTAAAAAATCGCTTCGGCTCAACGAATGAGATCGGCGTATTTGAGATGCGCGAGACCGGGCTTGTGGAGATCACCAATCCCTCCGAGATGCTCCTCAGCGAGCGGCAGGAGGACGTTTCCGGCTCTGTGGTTGTGCCAATAGTCGAGGGAAGCCGCCCAATCCTTCTGGAACTGCAAGCTCTCGTCGCTCCCGCTAATTTCGGCACGCCTCAACGGACAGCCAACGGCGTGGATAGGAATCGGCTGGCGCTTCTTCTGGCGGTGCTGGACAAGCGCGCTGGATTTCACATACAGAACTCGGACGTTTTTATCAACATCATAGGCGGAATACAGGCGGCAGAACCCGGCGTGGATCTTGGCACTATAGTTGCCATTGCATCCAATTTCAGGAATATACCTGTGGATGCGAAAACTGTGATCCTCGGCGAGGTGGGGCTGGGCGGCGAGGTCAGAGCCGTATATCAAGCTGAAAAACGAATTAGAGAGGCGGCAAAATTGGGGTTTACAAGGGCGATAGTTTCGCAGTATAATCTCCGTAGCCTGAAAATCAAGGAGGACATCAAGATTCTGGGAGTTCGTACAGTAAATGACGCTCTGAACATAGTTTTGTGAAAGTGAGTCAGATTGGACTAAAATAATAACTGGAAGGCGGTGGAGAATTGCTAACAATGTGGATAATTCGTATTCTATTCGTTATACTTA
>Ga0255402_1002_pt1 | contig 46118 bp, 37 predicted proteins | sample ANMaggSeSYBR01D4_FD_182125 | JGI IMG/M metagenome (GOLD analysis project Ga0255402, IMG submission 182125) | Sediment cell enrichment communities from methane seep in Santa Monica Basin, California, United Staets - ANME aggregate JGI... | ecosystem: Environmental > Aquatic > Marine > Cold seeps >...
GAGTAAAAACTATTTGAAAATCCACGTCAAAATATGGATTTTCAACCCCGGATGACGCTTTGAGAACAATCTCATGTAAGCCCCGATGAAGGGCGTCAGATTCCCCGGCTGTCTTGCCTTGAGCGACCACCGCCGCGATAGCAACACCGTATATCAACGTAGAAAACATCCAGAATACCTCCATTAATCTCATTAGGTTGCCAGACGCGGAAAATAGCCGAAGCATCCCTGTCCCACAGGCGATTGCGTCGGCGATTGAAGCCTGGTCATAATCGCCGGCTCTACTCTTGTCGCTATCTCTTCGCCGTCTTTGTGTATGACGATGTTCTTCATGTAATTTTCGTTGTCCGATTGCGGGTAGTCAGCCCGCCAGTAATTGCCCCGCGTTTCTTTTCTCATGAAGGACGCCGTCGCGATGATCTGCCCTAGTTCCAGTATATTCGACGCTTCGACAGCCGCGCGGAATTCTTCGCCATTTTTGGCGCGTAGAGTTGAGACCTCCGCCCGCACCTGCGACAGCTTTTCCAGCCCCGCTTTCAGCGTATCGTCGGTTTTGACAATGCCCATGTATTTCCAGAGAATAGACCTGAGCGTCTCAAAAACGTCGAGAGGCGGAGTTTCGTTCCGCTCCATCATATTTTTGAATTTTTGTCTCTCTCCGTCAACCTGCGCTGTGTCCAGTTCCGGCTGGTTCATTCCTTTTGCGCGTAGAGCCGCGCTGTGTCCCGCTCGCGCGCCAAAGACTATTATGTCAGCTATAGCCGACCCGCCCAGCCGCGCCGCGCCGAAGATTCCGCCAGTAACTTCGCCACCGGCGAAGAGTCCATCAACGCTGGTCTTACAGTCTTCATCTATTTTCACGCCGCCCATGAAGTAATGAGCTAAACCCTTGTCCAGCATCGCTTCCGGCGGTTCTGCGGATTGCAACAGCGTCACCAGTATTTTTGGCGGCAGGTTAAACGAAATGCACTCCATGTCCACCAATTCCGCGCCGGCGCGATATGCCAGAACAAAGCCATCGCCGGTAGTTCCCGGCGGATTGTTGTTGCGCTCAAAGGCATACGCGCCGCCGCCGGTGGCAAGAATCACGGATTTTGCCGAGATGATCGCCAATTCCTCAGTATTCAGATCGATCCCCACCGCGCCGACGACCGCATTATCCGCCGTTATGAGCGTAGAGATGAGTATATTATCCAGAAGAGCAACTCCCGCGTTTTCTGCCCATTCCTTCATCGGGCGCAGCATCGAGTATCCCCTGGGGTTGCCGGAAACGCTGGGAATGGTATAGTGCCCCGGCATATCCGGCTCGCGCCCCTCGCGCTCCGAGATCGGGACGCCAAACTCCCCCAATTCAGGCATCCTGTGAACCACATCCTTGACCAATACCTCGACGAGACGCTGGTTATTCAGATAGCCGCCAATGTGAACGATCTGTCGGAACAACTCATCCTCGCTGGCTGAAGTGGAGCATGTAAGCCATCCTGCGGCATGAAAAGTGCTGCTGCTGCCGCCGGCGGGCATTTTCGAGGCTAATACCACATCCACGCCGTTCGCCCGCGCCTCCATAGCCGCTCTCAGTCCCGCGCCTGCGCCGCCGATGACCAGAACATCAGTAGTGATTTTCTTTTCTTCCATGTCAGATATTTCCTCTAAGTGATTCCCAATAATGACCTTAAACTTCCTGCTGGTCAGGCGGGACAGGAATGTCTCGCCTATCGGCTGTGTTTACGATAGTCGGGACATTCCTGTCCCGATTTGGAGGCAATCAAAAATCAAAAATGGAAAATATTTATCCATTTACCAAAGAGACATTTTGCCGTATGTGAGCTTCATCGGTCATGCCAATAGCCATAGCGTCCACGCACGACAGCCCCATAGCAAAACGGATCGCTCGCGGCACGTCCTCAGTCAAAGCTCCGCAACCGAGGACTTTCATGGCGATGACGCCTTTGCCTGCATCGTGGATGTCCTCCAGCACAGGAACGACTTCATCCGGCTTCGCGCTCATCGTCGCGCCATCGTAGTTGATCCGCGCCAGCACAACGTCAATCCACTCCGCCGCTGCAACCGTTTTCAGCGCGCCAAAATCGTGGCACGACATTCCGATAGCTCTTGCCTGACCGCTCTCCTTCGCCGATTGAAGCACGCTGATAACGTCGGAGTTTTCGGTCAGCCAGTTGGCGTCGCTAATGCAGTGCATGAAAAGTATGTCTATGTAGTCCGTGCCCAACTCTTCCAGAAATCGCGGAATATCACTGCGAACTTTTTCTGGGGATCGCGCGAAAGTCTTGCTGACTATTACTACAGAGGAGCGATCCACGGTTTTCAGAGCGTCCGCTATGTGTGGATGACTGCCGTACCCGCTCGCTGAATCCCACAGAGTGATCCCCTGTTCATACCCAAACCGCAGTAATCCGACAAGCCTGTCATGCCCCAACCGGGTCTGGTCGGATTCGTCGTTCCAGCCGTGTGTCCCTGTTCCGAAACCGAGCAGGGATGTGCGTATTCCTGTTTGTCCCAGTTCTACTATTTGCATAATTATCAACCTCGCGTCTTTCCAATGTGTAAATTGCGCAGTATATGGGTCATCCGGGCGTATTATACAGATCGCTCGCAAGGATGTCAATTACGTTTCGTTCCTGAAGAGAATTTTTCCCTTGCCTTATCAGCCGCAATTTGCTATCCTAAATACCGTTAATATGATATTTCCTGTAATTGGTACAAGGGAGGCAAAACTATGAAAGTCAAAGTAGATCAAGACCTATGCACCGGGTGCGAACTGTGTATAGATGCATGTCCAGACGTCTTTGAGATGTTCGAAGGTCTCTCTCGCGCAAAAATGGAAGTCGTTCCAAAAGAGTTGGAGGATGCCGTCAGAGAAACGGCGGAGGACTGTCCGCTCGAAGCCATAATTGTGGAAGAATAATATTTCTCAACGCGCGATGCTCAAGCCGAAAGCGAAATAAAACGAGGGGAGATAATCATATCTCCCCTTTTTCTATTTACGATAAGGAATTCAATGTGGTAAACTTAACGTGAGTTCGATGTAAATATCTAGACAATACCGACGTTCCCCGTTTCCGCGCGGACAAGTTTAGGACCATTCGCGGAGGATTTGTCATTCCCGCGAACGCGGGAATCCAGTCTTCTGGCAAATAACTGTATTCCGGTGTATTCTGGATTCCCGCGTTCGCGGGAATGACATGATTCTTATGTCGAACTGACGTTAAACTTATGGCGGAGCGGAGAGACGTGGTGAAGCTCAAATCTACGCGAGGGGATGAAAAATGAAGCAAAAACTTAAATTTGGCGTTATAGGCGCTGGATCGTTTACTTCCAGAAGGCATATACCCACCATAATCGAGTCGCCGGATGCCGAACTGGTGGCGTTATGCCGCAGAAATGAAGAGATGCTGCACAAGATGGCAGACCACTTCGACTGCCCGAACGCTTTTACCGATTATAAACAGATGCTCGATCAGGTGGAGATGGACGCCGTACTCGTTACAACGCCGCACGCCCTGCACTACGAGCATGCCCGCGCATCCCTGGAAAAGGGATTGCATTTGATGATAGAAAAGCCAATGGCTATCAAAGCGGATGAAGCGCGGGAACTGGCGGATATGGCGAAGGCTAAAGGGCTGGTGATCGTCGTCGCGCTGAATCCGCCCTTCTGGTCGCATACTACCTATCTGCGGGAAGCCATCAGGTCTGGCGTTCTTGGCGAGATCGAGGGTGTACACATAAACTGGATAGGTAATGCCGAGCACGTTTTCGGGCTGACCCCCATGCCAGACTCCATGCCGGGAGTGGTTCCGCCAACGCTTTTCAGAGCCGATCCCAGATTGGGCGGCGGCGGGCATTTCGTGGATTCGGGTTCTCATCTGGTCTCTGAACTTCTCTGGACGACGGGGCTTCAGGCTCGCGAGGTATGCGCCCTGATGGATGACTCGGAATTCGATATGCGAACCAGTATAAGCCTTACTATGGAAAACGGCGCCCTATGCACCATATCCAACACAGGGAACAGCAAGATAAGCAGGCGCATACACAACACGTACTTCGGTTCAAAAGCGACGCTGTTTGTGGAGGGAATGCCTTTCAAAATCACGATCCACAAACCGGACGAAGAGCCTGTGGTAACGCCGGCGGATGATATGCCATCCACACCGCAGCCTGTAGATAACCTGATCAACGCTATTTTGGGACGAGCCGAACCTCTGTGTTCAGCCAGCGATGGCGTACAGGTTGTAGAGGTTATCGAATCGGCTTATACGTCAGCCAGAACGGGCGAAAAAGTGACGTTATGACAACGCTATTGGGTTCTTTGCAGGCACTGGAAAAATCAGGCAATTGAGGAAATCGTATGCCGTGTAAAATCAACGTCGCAGTATTGATGGGCGGGCGCACCGCCGAGCATGAAGTGTCTCTGGAAACGGGGCGGGTGATAGTCAACGCTCTGGACAAAAACGAGTATAACGTCAAGCCTGTTGTTATCACCAAAACGGGAAAATGGATGGTTTCCAGAGGGTACATACGCCAACTGGAGGAAACGTTTGAAGTGGCGGATGTTAAGGAATCTGACATTGCGCCTCTCAGCACGGGCACGGCTCTGGATAAAGCTATGGAAGAAAAAGTGGACGTCGTTTTCATAGCCATGCACGGTCCGCTGGGTGAGGATGGAACAGTTCAGGGATTGCTGGAGATGGCGGATATTCCCTACACGGGATCGGGTGTGTTGTCCAGCAGTCTCGCCATGCACAAGGTAAAGTCCAGACAGTTATTCCAGCATAACGGGCTGAATGTGCCTCAGAGTCTCACGTTTACTGTTTGGGAGTGGGACGAAAGCCCGTCGGACGTTATCTCAAAGGTCAAGGCTGAGATTTGCTTCCCCTGCGTGCTGAAACCTGTTGAGCTAGGCTCCAGCGTGGGGGTCAGCATTGTGGAGACGGAAGCGGAGTTCAAAAACGCCTTTCGGGAGGTGCTGCGATACAGTAATGAAGTATTGATAGAGGAGTTTTTGGATGGGTTGGAAGTCACCTGCGCGGTACTGGGCGCGGCAGGCGGAAGAGAACCTACGCCCTTAATCCCGACGCAGATAATCCCCGTAACCAGCCAGTTTTTTGACTACGAAGCCAAATATACGCCCGGCGCGACTGAAGAAATAACGCCGCCGCGAGACGTAGGCGACGACATGATCCGGGAGATTCAGCAGACAGCCGTTCGCGCCCATAAAATTTTGGTCTGCGGCGGCATGTCGCGGACGGATATGATCATAAGAGACGGCGTTCTCTACGTTCTGGAGTTGAACACTATCCCCGGCATGACCGAGGTAAGCCTCTATCCTCAGGCTGCCAGCGCTGCTGGCATAAAGTTCCCTGAGCTTCTGGGCAAACTCATACAACTCGCCATAGAAACGCACACTCTCAAACCTACTCAATGATTGACAAAAGAGAGCGAAATGGTATAGGATTAACTTGACTTTGTCACATTATCCCGTAGCCCAAGATTCTATCTTGGTTCTTAAAATGGAATCCCCAAATTACCAACTTAGAAAGTTGGGCTACGACTGGCTTATAATCTAATGTGACAAAGTCAAGTTAAGTCCACAAGATAAATCAAGCATTTTTCAGAAAAGCGAGAGTCTCATGGCATTTTCCATATTTGGGCGTTTTCCTGATGCCCGCGAGTTCCTGAATAGGGTGGCGCAATATGCTTCTCTAGCGCCTGTTCCATCCAATTTGCATATTCATACGCCTTATTCTTTTTCCGCTTTCACAAACATAAGCGAAGCCGTCAATCTGGCACGCGAACAGGGCGTCCGCGTATTAGGCATAAACGATTTCAACACGACGCAAGGCTACAGCGATTTTACCGAAGAATGCCAGAAAACCGGCGTTTTCCCAATATACTGCATGGAAACAATCACCCTGTCAATCGAAGACAGAGAACTCAAGAAAAGATGGAACGATCCCGTCAATCCGGGGAGGCTTTACTTCAGCGGGAAAGGGCTTCGCCACCCTGTGCAGTCCAGCCAACACGCGCGGGATACGCTGATCCGCATCGCCCGCGCGCTGGAAGAGCGCACCCGAAAGATGACAGACAAAATGAATCGGCATTTGCGGGACACCCTGCCAAATATACGCCTCGACTATGACCATATCCGCGACACCATAACAAAAGGCACAGTGAGAGAACGGCACGTCGCAAAGGCGTTACAGCAGGCTATAGACAGAGAGTTCCCCGACACGGCGCGGAAAGCGGATGCTCTGAAACTGCTCTATAGCGCGGAAAGCCGGGTTGACGTTTCGGATGAAGCCGCTCTCCAGAATGAGCTTAGGTCAAATCTACTGAAGGCAGGGAAGCCGGCTTTTGTGGAAGAGCGACGAGAGGCATATCTGAGTTTTGACGGAGCGAGATCTCTCATACTGGACATGGGCGGCATACCGTGTTATCCTATGCTCATCGCCGGAGCAAAGGACGAATTTACAGAAGGCGAAAGAGACCCGGAGCGTCTGGGCGACGAACTGCTCCAGCGCGGCGTGTACTGCGCCGAGTTTATCTCCACCCGAAATGACATAGATTTGCTCAAAGGCTACGTCGCCGCTTTCAAAAAAAGAGGAATAATCCTCAACGTAGGCACAGAACATAACACCCCGCGAATGGAGCCGATGGCTCCTCGTTGTTATGGCGGCGTCGAACTGGATGACGCGCTGAAAGAAGCGTTCTGGAAAGGGGCGTGCGTTGTCGCCGCTCATCAGTATCTCACAGCCGTCGGGCGACCGGGATACGTGGAGCACGCGGGGCAGAGAACAGGCGAAGAAATTAAGCAGCTTGAGACTATCGGTGAAGCAGTTATCGCATATTATCTGAGTATTTTTGATTTTTGATTTTGGACTTTTGATTGCCTCAGAATCGGGACAGGAATGTCCCTCCTATAGCGATCAATAACTGATAGTCGGGACATTCCTGTTCCGAACCCAAAAAAATCAAAAATCAAAAATCGCAAATCAAAAATCAAAAATGCTTAATCTCGTGTTTATTCTCGACTAAAGTCGAGCCTCCAATAGTTTCTTTGGACAGTCATTGGAGGACTGACTTTAGTCAGGATCTGTGGTATCCTGATGTCGGAAGGTTATTTTTTTACAGTCACTAAGGAAATCTGGAATTGGAAAATGTTGAGAAATTATTCAGTGAACTGGTGGAGATCATAGCAAAACTGCGGGGCGAGAACGGCTGTCCCTGGGACAGGAAGCAGACGCATGATACCCTAAAACCGCAGTTGATAGAAGAAGCTTACGAGGTGGTTGACGCCATTGATGAGGGGAGCGATGGAAAGCTCGAAGATGAATTGGGCGATCTGCTTATGCAGGTATTGTTGAACGCGCAAATAGCCGAGGGCGATGGCAGATTTGACATCGGCGGCGTCATACGAAAAATCAGTGAAAAATTGATACGCCGCCATCCGCACGTTTTCGGCGATGTTCAGGTACGCAATACTCAAGAGGTGGTGGATAACTGGGAGGCTATCAAGAGCCAGGAGGACGCCAACAAAGACCGCAAATCGGCGTTGGACGGCGTCCCCCGGCATTTACCTGAATTGATGAAAGCGCGCAAAATTCAGGCAAAGGCTTCCAGAGTGGGGTTCGATTGGGATAACCCGGAGGACGTTCTGAAAAAGGTCGAAGAAGAAACGGAAGAACTGAAAGTCAGCATCGACGCGGCGGAACAGGGCGGAATAGAGGAAGAAATAGGGGATATTCTCTTTTCCGTAGTCAATCTGTCAAGATTCCTCGACGTGGAACCAGAAGAAGCCCTGCGAAAGACTACCGCCAAGTTTGTGAAGCGATTCAGATATATAGAAGCCGAAATCTCCGCTCGCGGCGATAAAATCACTGACTACGACCTGACTGCTCTCGATGAATTATGGGAAGCGGCGAAGAAAGTGAACAGTGATGAGTGAACGGTGAACGGTGATGAGTGAACAGTGAACAGTGATGAGTGAACAGTGAACAGTGATGAGTGAACAGTGAACAGTGATGAGTGAACAGTGAACAGTGATGAGTGAACAGTGATGAGTGTGGCAGGGTTATTCAGTTTTCCGAAAAAAAGCTACCGGGAATGATAGCACGCGTCTGTCATTCCCGCGAACGCGGGAATCCATAACACATAACCTGTCATTCCCGCGAACGCGGGAATCCATGTGTGTGTGTACCGTTGATGGATTCCTGTTTTCACAGGAATGACAGAAATTTGAATAACCCTGATGAGTGTGGACATTCTCTTGATCATTCCGTGATAATATGATATTATAGTGGCGTAGATAGATAAAATTGAAAGGAGGATGCGGTTTATGCCAGCTCCAACAAAGATATTTTTTTCCCAGATAGCTGCAGGATGGGAGGACTGGGTTCAGGTTGTGAACGTCAGTCCTGAAGATGCCAACGTCGTAGCCATAGCCCGGAATATTCAAGGGCAAACTGTCTGGTCGCAGGATACGAAACTTAACACTTTTCAGGCATGGACGGTTTCTGCGGACAGCGTCAAGGTGGAAGCGTCCCTCGTAATTTCAAGCGATAAGCCCATTGTAGGCGAGCGACACTGTCACAGCGGGACAGAGGTACTCAATTTTCCGGGGGCATCGCCAGAGGGAATGACTGTCGGCAGGCGGCTGTTTTATCCTGAGATATACTCCGGCGGTAGCGACTGGTTTCAGATACTTAACACAGGGACAGAGCCTGCTAACGTGAACGTCATTGTGCGTCAAAGGAACGGACGAATACACAGACAGTTCGGCAAACAGGGGATAAAACCCCTTAGCTGGTGGAATTTCACTGATAGAGAAGTCGGAAATATAACCGGCACGGCGGAGCTTATGAGTACACAGCCCATCATGGGTGAGAGACATCTCCATTATCACAAAGGGCATAAGGGGTCTGCGGCAGGGCAACTAGGTCAGGTGTTGGACAAACCCACGACGAGGCTGTATTTCCCTGAACTGTCCGAATTCTGGAACGACTGGGTTCAGATCGTCAACGTCAGCAACGAGGACGCGAAAGCCACCGCAGTAGCCAAAAATCAAGGCGGCAAGACGGTGTGGTCTGAAGAGTCGAAGCTTAATTCCTTCCAGGCGTGGAACCCCAACGTCGAGGCGATCAAGGGCAACACCTCAGTTACGGTAACCGCCGATAAACCCATTGTAGGCGAGCGGCATGACCATCGCGGTACGCAGATTCTCAATTTTCCGGGAGCGTCAATTGAAATGCGAACTGCGGGCAGGCGGTTATTCTTCCCGGAAACCTACGCCGGCGGCCTGGACTGGTTCAGATTCATGAACGTCGGGGAAGCCCAATGTAGAATCAGCATCATCTCGCGCGACAGGGCGGGAAAAGTGCAACGACAGAGAAACAGCCCGGGTATTCCGCCTATGGGATACTGGATCATAACCGATAAGGAAATCCGAAATATAACGGGAACTCTGGAAGCCATGTGTACCCAACCTACTGTGGGAGAACGGCATCTCCACTACGACGCGAATGTGCATAAAGGGGTCGCAGTCGGTCAGTTTGGGCAGGTGCTGGATTAGTGGTTTGGTATTGTGTCGGGGCGGATCTGTGACCCGCCCCGATGCCCCTACATCTGAACCTCCACCTCATGAGTTCCTTCAGGTATGATGATATACAACCATTCGCACCCGAAATCTTCGCGGATTTTGTGATCAGCACGCTGTCCGTCGCAGATGGGCGGGGCGACCAGATCGCCTGATCTCACTGGCAATTTAACTATCATCCCGCCGTCATACTCACAGCAGGCGGTGAAACTTATGCCAGTCTGCTCTCCTTCATGAATCGTTACGTCCGTAATCTGCGAGCGCGAGCGTTTATCCCACCATTCCCAGAGCGCGTCGTTGCCTTTGTGGACGACGACGATGTCTTTGCTTTCCATATATCTCAGAGCTTCCTCAATGGCTAGTCGGCAGGCGGGATGATTATGGATGTTCACCGGATGGTAGAACATATTCATCACCAGATGATACTCCGCCGCCATGTCAATGGCTTTGTGCAAAGCATTGAAGTCGGTTACGTCGCTGCTGCTGTAGCCTGTTTCGTAAGCCGTGATAGGCTCTTCGAGAAAATCTATCTTTTTGTTCTCGCCCTTGTGATCATCGTAGAAGTAAAATGGGAAACACGTTCCAAAGACAAATCCCAGCCGATTAGACGGATTCAGCGGCGGCAGGCGATGATGGATGAAACTGTTATCTGCCTTACCGCCCGCTGCGCGCATCCATTTGGCGGTATCTGCCCAACCCGTCCAGCGACACCAGTGGTTCACGGTGCATATCTGGCGAAAACCGTACATTTCATAGAAAGCCTCCGCCTGCTCCCGGACATCCTCTTCTGTAAATTCAAGGGGATCAAAGTTGTTAATGAAATTGTAGTGGAGCGAACATTCGTGACCGTTGGCGCGGATGGCTTCGGCTTCCTCCGGCGATACCGTAAATTCGCCGTTCCCGTTGCGCATAATGTTGATGTGATAGGGCAATCCCTTTTCCTTCATCCAGTTTGATGCCCATAACTGCGTGCCGCCTGCCGCTTCGTCGTCGCCTCCCCAGTAGAACAGGACATCCGGAATTTGCCCGTCCTTCGGCGGGATGGCGTAGATCATAGGTTGGGGCTTTTGCGCGATCATGTTCTGTATCAGGAACAGGATTTCGTCGGCGTAAAGCATTTCGCGCTCATTGTCGCCGATGGCGATCATGTCTCCGGTGCGATAGTAGCCGTCGCCGTCCCGGTCGCGCGTAATGGGAATGCCCTGATGCAAAACCCAGATGGTCTGCGGAACGTTAAAGGCGAAATAGTAGGCATGTCCGCTGTGATAATCTCTCCCGGTAACGGCGGCATAGCCCGTATCTGTTCCATCTGTATCATAAAAACGGGCTAATTCGGTTGACTTATCCGGGTTCATGCCGCGAATATCGGAGAAGATTATCAGTTTTTGCTCAGGGTGCAGGTAGGAATGTATATCGGCTGTGAGTTCATCAGATTTTAGCGAGAAATAGCCCGATATATCATAATCGCTTCCGGTTTGCTCAATGATTGAATCGCAGACGTTGCCGAACAGCCCATCCAAGCCCTCCGAGGCAAAGCCTATCAGCACGCCGCCGCTACGAACCCAATCATCCAGCTTGGCTCTGACGGCGTCAGTGACCTTTATATCTCCGATGAACAATATCCCGACGTCGTTTAACGCCTCTGCATTTTCCAGAGATTTCACAGGGATTTCTCTGGCGCGCAGACCCAACTGCTCATTTATCTCCTTGATATATTCATACCAGTAGTTTCTGCCCCGCCGATTTGCCTGAATACGCAGTTCGGCGTCATAAAGGTAAGCTGTCGTCAGTCTCTTTCCGTGAATGCGCATGTCTTACTCCTCCGTATTCCCATTACTTGAGTCTGTGGAATGAGTTAAGTACTTTATCCGTGTTAATCCGCAGTATCCGCGTAATCCGTGTGCTATTTCTGGTTTTTAAAATTCTTTATCTGAACCTCTATATCATTGCGAATCATTTTATGATAGAATACTCAGAAAAGCAAGGAGGAAAAATCGGCTTTTCAGGGCTGAGTGAAAATCAATCAAGAATTCAGAGACATATCCGAACCTTTTTTTGCGCATTTCGTCTAAAGGGTCGTAATGAGTAAATGAAAGACGGCTTGTGATTGACCATTGAGATCGAGGGGTTGCTTCATGGAAGATGCTGATCTTGTTCGACTTTGTCAGGATGGAGATATGACAGCTTTTGAACAATTATTCCACAGACATCAAGAGCAAGTGTACGGCGTCGCCAGCAGAATGATGGGCACCCCCGAAGACGCGTTGGATGTGACTCAGGAGATATTTCTGAAAGCGTACCAGAAAATCGGCAAGTTCAAGTTCAAGTCGTCATTTTCTACGTGGTTATACCGACTGGCTACGAATCTGTGTATTGATGAGCTTAGGAAGCGGAAAAGAACCGCCAATACCGCGCCGCTGGAGGAAGCGGTATCACAGGCGGACACAGATACACCAGAAGAAAACGCTATATCAAAGGACAGAGAAAGCCAGGTGTGGAAAGCCATAAATTCACTGAAAGAGAAGGAGCGGGCGATAATAGTCCTGAGAGATATGGAGGGCTTATCCTACAAGGAGATCGCCGAAGTTCTTGGATGTTCGCTGGGACGCGTGAAATCCCGAATACATGAGGCGCGACAAAGCTTGAAAACTATTCTGGAAACAGAAACAGACCTGTGGGCAAATTGAGAAAGAGGGTGATGGCATTGCGGTGTACAAGTTTTCGCAAAAACTTGTCAGCTTTTTTGGATGACGAACTGAACTCGCAGAAGCGCAGTCAGATGGAACAGCATATATCAAAATGCGCAGATTGCCGCAGGGAAGCCGAAAAACTGCGGGAGATGATCGGATTGATTAAGGCTTCGCCACGCCCTGAAGTTCCTGTTCAAGCCTGGGCGGGAACGTTGCGGAAGATAGAGACATACTCAGAAAAACCCGCCAGAGCATGGGGATTTAAAGCGCCGAAGTGGGGCGTGATCCCTGCTGGAGCCGTTGTGTTTGCGCTACTGCTGTATTTTCTGGGCGTTCAGTTCTTCTACGGGGATGAAATAGGTCCCATATCAGTCACTGTCTGTCTTCAGGAGCATGAGCTTTCTTATTCACAGCAGGCGTTATCGCCAGATTTTTTATCAGGACTGACAACCGTTCAGACAGAGGAAACAGCAGAAACCGCCGAAACTGCTGAACCCATGTCCGAACTAGATATGCTTGTGGAGGTTCATTATGGCATCTATCCGAATGGCTCATAAAAGTTGGCTATCTCTACTGACGATCATGTTATTATTATCTTTCTCCATTCGTGCCGGAGCGGAAACTCCCAAAGCAGAGGAACTGCTTCAGAAGATGGTGCGGTCATTCCGAACGGTGAGCTTCAAGGGGAAACTCACATTTATGTCTATGTCGCCAGAAGGAAATCAGATGCGCGAGGCTCTGATAATCAGGAAAGCCCCGGACAAAGGGCGCATGGAGTTGCTCAATCCCCCTGAGGAACGCGGTATTCTTATGGTAATGAATGGAAAGAAAAGATGGCACGCTCTGAAAGGAAATGAGCGCGGGAAAAGACGGGGGTTCAGACCATTCCTATCGCCCAACCGCATGAACGAATCTTTACTGAGAAACGTTCGTCTGTTGCTTCAGAACTACGACCTTCGGGTTTTCGCAGGCGGGAGGGTGGCTGATCGCGATACTCATCTGATTGAGGTGGAATCTGAAACTACTGTCAGACCTGCCGTGAAGTTCTGGGTGGATATGGAAACCGGCACCATACTGAAAATGGAACACTACGATTCTCAAAAACGGCTGAGAGACCTTCTTGTGTACAGCGAGATAGATTTCTATCCAGAAATCGCCGATGCCGTGTTCGAGAAACCAGAAGGCTCGCAATCCCCCAGAGGACCGGGAGGAGAGCAAGAACGAGAGGATGTGTGGAACAGCGAACAGGGAAAGCTGGATTTGAAAAAGGTCAGGAAAGCGGCTCGATTGAATGTAGTGGTTCCGAAACTCGCGCCGGTGGGATTTGTCTTGCAAAGCATTCAGCTTATAAAGTCCGGCGAACAGAAAAACGTTCATCTGATTTATACCGATGGATTGGCGATGCTCTCCGTTTTTCAATCGAAAGCGGTTGAAAGCAGACGCTTTGGAAGGCGCGGCGGGCTGTTCAGAGGAAGACGAGAGGGAAGACGCGCTGACATGCCGCCATTCCGGGGCGGCAGAATTGAGAAGATGAATATCTCTGGCATAGACTGTGAAGTTATGTCCAGAGGTCCAATGTTTATCTTCAGATGGAATCACAAGGACGTATGTATAACCTTAATGGGCGAGCTGGAACGAGAGGAGATGATCAAAATCGCAAGCTCATTCATAAACAAGACACAAAATTAACAGGAAATATCATACACGAAAAAGGAGCAAGAAAATGAAAAGACTAAACGTAATTATCTCGATAGCAATAGTGATGACACTCATAGCAGGCAGCGTATTCGCAATGGAAACGACGAAGGACGTGGATAGAGCCGAAGGCGCTCAATTTCTTGGAATGCGCGGGCGCGGCATGATGGGAATGGGCCAGGAACGCATGATGGGACGCGCCGGAGGGATGCAGCGCGGAAGAGGCGGAAGAAGCAGACGAGGCGGACGAGGTACGATGATGGGCGGATCGCCTGCCATGCTCCGTCTGGCGGACAAACTTGACCTCTCTGAAACTCAGCGGACGGAACTCAGTGGGATACATGACGTTCATAGAAAAGATATGATACGCCAAAAAGCTGAGTGCGATCTCGCAAGAGTTGACCTGGGAAAACTCATGAGAGAGGAAGAGCCAAATATGGACGCCGTGAGAGAACAACTCATGACCGTCGCCGCTCTGGGTGTTGATATGAAATGCTCCCAGATCAAGGTCAAGGCGGATTCCATGAACGTCCTGACGGAGAAACAGCGGGAAGCTCTAAAGAAAATACAGGAAACCATGCGAGCCGGAAGAGCTGGCGGACGGCGCGGTTTTCAAGGGCGCGCTCCTCAAGATCGTGGTCCTCGAGATCGCGGTCAGCGAGAAGGTGGTTCTCGAAATCGCGGTCAGCGAGAGGGCGGCTATAGGTAAGATTCTAAAGCAGAGCATCGCTGGCATGGGCGGATCTCATATCCGCCCATGCGCGTTTTAAAGCCTAATTCGCAGGTTTTTCAGGACTAACCTACTAGGGGGGAATCAACCAGATTTCAGAAAGGAGCTTCATCATGAAAAATCAACGACACACTGAAAAACGCTGGATGCCGGGAAGCTGGGAACGCATTTTGGTGACAGCCCTTCTTGTTGGGGCATTTGTGGGGACATTGATTTTAGTAAGTGGCTGTGCTGTTGTACCCCGCCGGCGTCGGTCGCGGGTAGTTATAGTGACGGATGTCGCTGGCGGCGTTGACGCGGTATACGTGAAAAAAGCCCCGCCAAAAGCCAGAGTCGAAGTTCGTCCCGCAAGACCGGGCAAAGCGGCAGTTTGGGTGCAGGGACACTGGCAGTGGAGTGGTCGCAAGTACGTCTGGAAGAAAGGTCATTGGAACACGCGTCCCGGCGGAAAAACGTGGGCGCCAGGACACTGGGAAAAGAGACCACGCGGGCATGTCTGGGTAAAGGGGCATTGGCGTTAAAAGCGAACTAAAATGAGATCAGAAATTAAACTTGAGTCGAACGAACCCACCTGTCCCACTTTTGCCGTTCTGACTTTGCTCATCACCCACCGGCACATAGACCGTAAAAGACATATTGACTCCGGGATATATGCTATACAGCAACCAGGGATTGATAATCGCGCTGGGATCGTTGCAGGCTATAATTCCATATAGTGAAAAATCCATCAGATCCGTTAGCGGGTATGTTGCTCCGGCGAATACTGTATCCCTGTTAGTTGAGAGTATATCCCCCGAAAGATAGGCAATACGGTCGTTGAGGGTAATGGCTGAACTGTCAGTCCTGCCCTGTCCAATGCGCAGATACTCGGCAATGACATACAACTGAAAATCGAAGGTGTGATCCATACCGATGAGGTATCTTTCATGATTTTCCCCGGCATTCGTGAGCGTTCCCGCGTCTCCCTCGCTTTCGATGAATACATAGCCGCCCTCCCCGTGAATACCTATCCCGCCTAATTCACCTGCAAGCTCTATACCCAGTAAACGCCATCGGAATTCAGAACTATTGAATGCTTCCCAATTAACGCGCTCTTTCGTGTGTTGGGAATACTGCAAAGCCACATCCCATCCACTCACGTAGGTTTTCAGCCTGAGCATATAGCCGCTGTTAGACAGGCGGTCAGCGAACTCCATAAACATCTGAATTTCTGTCTGACGCGGCAGATCAATTGTTCCCAACACAGAGTCAATGCCATTGATCTCGTATGTTGGGTCGAGGGGGTTCTTGTAGTTGAAAATGTCTATGGGATTATAGGCGTAACCTGTGCCAGTGTAGAACTTGTGCCGCCCAATCCGTAACGTAAAGTCTGGCATATACAGCGTACCGAATGCCTCCTGCAAAAATATCTGATTCCCTATCCGCTGTTTGAACATCTCAGACGCTTCAGGAATAAGGTTTTGCTTTATATCATCAGGCATATAGCGTGTCAGATCGAATTCAACCGCGCCGCTGTTTAGCGTTCCCACGATGCCAATGCCAAAATCGAAATTTCTGTCAGGCCTGCCTGAGATATTCAGCCGCGCCCGCGTGGAGTTGAGCAAAAGCTCCTGATGCTGCGACCTGTCCCACTCACAGTTAAACGTATTCTCCATATATCCCCGGACTTTCAGTTCAAAATCACCTTCAGCATTTCCGGAAAGCTGAGTAGATGTATCAAATCCCGGCATTGGTATGTCTGCTTCCTGCGCGTCAGCATCCGGCGAAAATAACAGAATTAACAGGAAAAATCCCAAAATGCTATTCCTCAATGACTGATCAAACATGGCATTGTCCCTTTTATTTGTCCAGATTACGCGACTCAAATATGGAAAGCGGAATTTTCACGCCAAACTGAGTCCGCGTGATGATGTTGATGGTCTTTGTTTTGTCCTCAAGGTTGGTCATTGTCATTTTGTACGGATATAGTTTTTCGCCCGATTTGCGAATATCCTCCATGACAAGCCTCTTAAAGGGTTTGCTCTCGTCTTTCCGAAAGTAGTCAACCTGTCGGGTGATATAATCCTCCCTGCCTATCCACGCGACGATCTTCCCATAGCTCGGCCCTTCTGGAGTAGGTTTAAGCTCCAGAACGTAACATTCAGTTTTCTCTATCTTTTCATTTCTAAGGAACTTGCCTGTGTATTTTTTGGAGATATTGCCTCCCGATTGATCCTCGTATGTAAAATCAGATCCCATTACTTTTTTCTTTCTCATGTGGCTGCCCAGTTTACGGGTTCGGCGAGTTTCGGGATTGAACATCCAGATATTATCTCCATAATCGGTCATGAGTATCCTCTGGCCTTTAATATCCGGGGGAGCCAGATATTCTGCAAGTTGTTTATCCCCATTGTTGACTACCCAGCTACGCATTACGAGAGTGCGCTCCTGACCACCGGAGGTGGTAATAATCTGTTTTGCCTCGCTGTAATTACTTTTGAACCCCTCTGCCTCGTCGCATTTTTCCAGGATCATTTTCACGTCAACGTCGGCATGTGCTGAACCAAACCCGATGAAGCTTACAAAGCAAATCAGTAGCCTAATAGTACGCATTATAAAATCTCCTCAATCAAAAATGCTTGAATATCCTGTGACGTGGTTGAGCTTCTGGCCAAAGAGCCATTGTATCATTTCGCTCTGCCTGACTCGATGTATTTATGAGAAAGGAGGGCGAATACATGCAACTTACAAGGAATTTCACGGATGGCGAATTCAAGTGCCCATGTTGCGACAAAGAAAAGATGAGTCGAGATTTCATCGCCAAACTGCAAACAGCCAGACAGGCAGCGGATATACCTTTTCATATCAACAGCGGATGGCGTTGTCAGAATCGCAACAAAAAGGTGGGCGGAGCGGAGAACAGCAGTCATCTGACAGGACATGCGGCGGACATTAGAGCGACAGATTCTCAGAAGCGATTTGCGATTGTAAACGCGCTGAGAAAGGCGGGATTTGAGCGTATCGGAGTTGCAAAAACCTTTATCCACGTGGACGACGACGCTGGCAAGACGCAACGTGTGATGTGGTTGTACTAATCATCAGAGAGAGCGCGGGAGAGGTTTACTGCTTGTGCTCTCTCTTCAGCTTTTCCCGCTTTTTTATCTCATCTTCCAGAGCCTTGAGCCAGCGTTTGTCTGTATCCGCTTCCGATGTGCCTGTTTTTGCCGCCAGAACGATATTTGCCTCATCGAAGGGCATTTTCATCAGAACGTAAACATGGTAACACTTGCCTTCCTGTTCCACTTTCTGTTTAGCCACTCTGCTATTTTTCAATATCACCGCTGAGAGCGTTTCGCTGGAGGCGCGAGACTGTTCGATTTTGGCTAACACCTGTCTGGCGATTTCAACGCGCGCGCTGTGTTTCGCCATATCAAGCGCCATCTGCATGTCAGCAGATCGGGCTGTCCTGGCAGCATATAGATACTGTGGATCTGCTGGCAAATTGGCGAACCACTCAGGAACTGCCGCGTTTGCCTCAACAGAAGTGGCGGTTTTAATACCGCCGCCGCATCCCATCCATACGAAGGCAATACCAAAAAGAACCGCTATCAGTAATGTCCCGATAAATCTCTGCATTTGTTATACTTGATCTCTTGGCGAGTCTATTTCCACGCGATGTAGTTTTTTTTACGAGAGCTTACTTTAGCCAGATAATCCTTTGTTTCGTCAGGCATCTCTTTCCGCAAAGCTTCATATACTTCGTCTGGTGACATCTGCGGGACGTTATACTTTTTCAGAACTTTCCTGATGACTCTTCCCATGCCGCCGTTGTATGAAGCCACTATCAGATATTCCTGCTTCAACGGGTCCTCAATGCCATAAAAATATTTACTTCTGAGTAGATGCATATACGCTATGCCGAGCAACAGATTGTTTCCCGGGACGTAAAGATAACTTGGCTTGGGACTTTTGTTTTCTCTGAAAACAAAGTTATAAGCGTCTTTACCGCCGCTTCTGGGCACTAGTTGCATCAGCCCGTATGCAGGGACATGAGATTTTGCCAGAGGGTTGAAATAGGATTCTGTCTGAATAACCGCCATTACTAACGGTATATCTTCGTGGTATTTGGCGCAGTATTTGCTCACCAGACTACGGTACTGTTCAGCTCGGACTCTGAGATGCTCAGGAATCATTGGAATGACGACTGATACCTTGACGCGCTCAACGCCGTCTCTGGATTTTATTGGCTTTGACTTGACTTGCGCTTTGGGCAGCGCCTCTTTCTGGATAAACTCTTTGACGTTTTCAGATGTGACAGTTTCGCCTGCATCGTTCTTGACCTGTCCTTCCAAAACATTTTTCCCTGCTTCATTTTTTGCGGAGAACATCTTTTCGATGTGAGCCGCCATTAGTTCTTTCGCTTTGTCAACGGCGACAGGATCATCTGCTGGAACTACAGCCTCAACAACGATTTGACCTTTTTTCTCCGCCGGCTTTTCCGCTGGCTCTACGACAGTCTCTTTTTCCGGCTCCTTCTCGATTACCTCTGCCGGCTTTTTTACTGGCTTCTGTTCAGGTTCTTTCGCTGGTTCTGCGACGATCTCTTCTTCTGGCTCCTTCTCGATTACCTCTGTCGGCTTTTTTACTGGCTCTTGTTCAGGTTCTTTCGCTGGCTCTACGACAATCTCTTCTTCTGGCTCTTTCTTGACTTCCTCCACCAGCTTTTTTACTGGCTCTTGTTCAGGTTCTTTCGCTGGCTCTACGACAATTTCTTCTTCTGGCTCTTTCTTGACTTCCTCCACCAGCTTTTCTACTGGTTCCTGTTTGGGTTCTTTCGCTGGCTCTACGACAGTCTCTTCTTCTGGCTCCTTCTCGATTACCTCTGTCGGCTTTTTTACTGGCTCCTGTTCAGGTTCTTTCGTTGGTTCCGCGACGGTCTCTTTTTCCGGCTCTTTTTCGACTTCCTCGAAGTTGACTACGGCTCTCACACTTTTATCTTCGCTGTAGTTCACCCATTGATTCGATGACGAGCCGATGAACTCATTCCATTTTCGTTTTACTTCTTCCACATATTTACGGAACGCTTCCTCTTCCTCGCGGAGAAATGCCTGATATTCCGCGTCCTGTTCCAGCATGAATTTCTCAAATTCTTTCGCTTCGGCATATTCATCCCACGTGGATTCTATCGTCTGGACATAGTCCTGGTAGTTTCGGCCTTTTTGTGCGAAAGCGCAAAGAGACACGAGGACTAATGCCATCGCAATGGATAGGTATTTTGTCATTGGAAATCTCCTTGTCCACTACATTTTACCCATCGTTTTTTTATCTATCAACCGCCGGCGGTTACTCACCCCTGTTCTTTTGCCGTCTTATCGCGTTTTTCCACTTCCGTTTCCAGTTCTTTAAAAGCCTTTGATGATCTGAAACGGGCATACATATTTTCATCCATTTTGACCTTGTCCAGCACTGTGGCATTCATTATTTTTATGGGCATCTTCATCAGAACGTAGGCATGGTAGCTAGTGCCTTCCTGCCTCACATCCTGTTTTTCTACTCCGCATCCGCTGATAGTTTCCTCCACCACCGACTTAGAAACGGCGGTCGTTTGAGCCATCAGTTTAGCGTCTTCTCCTGCACCTATTTCCTCGCTGAAACGCTTAAACATCCCGGAGACTTTCGTTGATATCTGACCAGCGATTTCCTTCATCCCCTCTTGTTTAGCCGCAATGAGAGCCAGTCCCTTGTTTTTGGAGGAGGCTGTCGCGCTGGCGTAGAAATAGTTTGACTCACCGGGTAATTCAGAAAACCATCCGGGAACGCCTGATGGCACCTGAGAAACTTGAGCAGGCGACACCGGAGCTTTTTTACTGCCGATACATCCTGTCCACAAAACAGCCAGACAGAAAACCGCTGTCATAAGCAATGTAGTAACAAATCTTCGCATTCTATTTCCCTCCCGAATTGCCCTGCGTCGCCAAATTCACCGGGCAACGCATGAAAGAATACTCAAGAACCGACTGCTAACAGCATACCACGCCGCATAGGATATGTCAAATAGAAAGGAAATTCTCAAACCAAGGCTTGGATAGCACCAGAATATTATGTTCCTGATTCACAAACCTGGGCGATCCGCTGTGACAATAATCCCCATCGCTATAAGCGCGCCGGCGATTCCCACTGGCCAGAACGCCCCTGCCATATCCACTGTCCATCCCAGAGCAGGAGCCAACAGCATCGTTGCGAAGCATTTTGCCTGAGACTCAATAGAAAGCACCGTCGCTCCCATCTCAGGCGTCGAATGTGCATTGACGCGGCTGATTAACAATGGTCGCCAGAAGTTCTGCATGAGCGCCAGCATCAGGAAACAGACGATGACGATATGATTGAAACTGAACCAGAGCAACGGTATCAGGCATATATACAACGCCCCGCCGATGACCCAGACAAAGCGAGCCGCGCTGTCTTCTCCGCCTTTCCATTTTGCCAGACTGTGTGCATAACGCGACGCGATGCTGGACAAAATATGAAGGATGAAATATACTACGCCGATCAACAATGCTGTGCGTTTTTCCTCTCCCAGAGCAAGGAGCAATGGTAAAGCGATAGCGGTTTGCTGAAGAATGGGTTGAAGGTAATCCTTGCTGGCTTTGAACATCCCCTCGAAGCCCATAGATTCCACAATCAGCCTGCGCAGTGAACGGCGTTGCAGGGACTCCCTCAGCGCGCTCCAGAGAAACGCTATTACTGCCCTCATGGAGAAACCGCTTTTCCTGTCACCGTCCAGAGCGGCGGGATAGCCCAGGAAATTGATGATGCCAAACGTGTAGGGGATGATGCAGAACAGGAATATGTTGTTGTAGTTGCCGGTGTAAAACACTAACGCGCTGGCGATCAGCACGGAAAGCGCAGACCCCATTTTAGACCAGGAGCGGGTGTAGCCATAGGTTCTGGTTTTTTCGTCACTTCTGCCCTCAAGCCTCAACCAGTCAAAAATCATGGCTTTGTGCGTCCCGGTTCGGAAGGCGTCGCCTATGGCGAAAAAGAACATCGCTACGAAGAGTAGTCCGATAGAACGACTCTGCGCGAATATCACAAAAGACACGATGTAGGCGGCAAAGGACAATATCATGGCGCGCCGACGCCCATATAAGTCAGCTACCGCCCCGCTGGGAATCTCCATGACATTTATGCAAATCTCCCGAAACGCGATCAGAATTCCGATCATGGAGTACGAAAGCCCCTTTTCAAGAAATACCAAAATCAAAAAGGGAGCATAATACTGCTGGTTCTTGAGAAATCCATACAGCGAGAAACGAAACAACATGGATATACGCATGATGATTTCACCTGTTATTTATACGAGTTTTTCAATTATGAGTAGAACGAGGCTGCCAACAACCCAGCGTCAGAAACCAAGATAGAATCTTGGGCTACTGAGAAATGTGACAAAGTCAAGTTAATGATTCGATATTTGCTCCAGTTTTTTCCGAGCGGCGGCGTTTTTGGGGTTGATTTGTAGAGCTTTCTCCAACTCCCTTGCCGCCTCTTCCATGACCCCTTTTTTTGCATAGATAATTCCCAGGGCATGGTGTATGTGCCCACTTTTCGGATTTATGCGTTCAGCCTTTTTTAGCTCTATGAGGGCTTCATCCATCATTCCCTCGATGATATACTGACGCCCTATTTCATAGTGAATTTCGCCCGGCGGAATAAGAGTTTCCTTATTGGCGATAAATAACAGCGCCAGCGCGAGCAATGCCAGTACCGACATTAGCCCGGCGCGGAAAATTGGCCGTCTGTATCTTATGGCGTCGGCATATCCCTGCATCGCCCTATCCACGAATTCCAATCTTCGGAATACCGAGGGATGGGTTTTGATAAGCTCCAACAATCGCGCCCCCCGGCGCGGCACATAGTTAATCGCCGCCAGCTTTCTCAGGGCATTTTTGAAAACCTCCGGCTTTTCTGTGATGTCCACAGCATAGAGATCCGCCTGCCGCTCAAACTTGCGGGACAAAAATCGAAATATGAAGATGAAATACGTGTAAAAGATCAGAAGCGTTGCCGATGCGAAAAGAAAAGCGTCGGCGGCTGCGCCAAGATGCAATTTTTCGATGATCGGCAGAAAACAGATATACAAAACAGCGTAAAACGCCAAGTACCCGATGGAAATCGCCAGATATGCGAGCATGTGCCTGTATTTTATGTGGCCAAACTCGTGCGCCACAACAGTTTCGATCTCATCTATGGTAAAACTCTCTAGCAGTGAACTGGTCAGGAAAACATATCTGAACATAGGCAAAAGCCCAGCCATAGCTGCGTTGACCATCCTTCCGCCAGCCATATTCCAGACGAGTATGTCCCGATACCTGATATTTTCCCGCTTCGCCATAAGCTCTATCCTGTGGCGAAGTTCCCCGTCTGGAAGCGGATGAGTTGTCCATATTCTGCGCAGGAACGACGGCGATTGGATATACATAATCGCAATAACCGCAAGCATTATTATCCAATAAATATAGGGGTGGACTATGAAAAATATCCGCACAGACAGGGGGGAATGATCCACCAAATCGCTTATGAGAAGATATATTATGAACGGCGCGAGCGGGAGAAGCATCAGCTTCAGGTTCAATGCCAGAAATTTTCTCTTAGTCCATGAAGTGTTCCTGACCCGACGATCCAACTCAAACACAGCTAATCGCGTCAGCAAAATGGCGATTATCAACGGTATTATGGATATGAGCGCGCGGCTGTTTCCGAATCCCCAGAATGCAAACGCTTTCTCCACAAGAACAGGGAGTTGTAGATAATATACCGCAAACACGAATCCCGCCAACGCCAGTATCCCAAAGAATAGCGTATATCGTTTTGAGTTCTGAAGTTGTTTGATCCGTCTTTCCCTGTCATCCACAAGCCGCTTAATGGCTCTCCTGCCAAAGAGGTACGATAGAAGTCCTGGCATAAAGGTAAGAAGCGCCAGTAGGGAAACAGCCACCGCTGGATTCATAACGCGGGCGTCATCGGGCGTGAAGAAAAACAGAAAAACCAGCCCCGCCACCAGCATCAAAGCAGTTTGTTGCAACATGTATTATCGCTCCCTGCGCTTATTTCCTGCTTTACCTTCGCTGTATCTTCTGCCTTTCCACGTGAACCTGCCGGACAAACCGCGAATTCCAAATACTAATATGTATATTACATGAAACGGCTGGATCAGTGGGAAATATTTCAGCAAATCAGTTCTGTAAAAGAGCCTCAAGCTCTTGTAAACCATCAAAAATTCAGGAACGATCTTCAAGCCTAGAAACAGGATAAGCCATTCGTAAGAGATAACCCGAAAAACGCAGAGACCGATCAGGAACGGCAGAAACAAGTTCACGCAATAAGCTATCACCGAGAAAAACACCACAGACGGCCTGTATTGAAAACTGTTGGATACCCATCTGATTCGTTGAGCGGTGAACTCCGCTACCGTTTCGCTCGGTTTGGTATATACTACATTGAGCATGGGTTTCACCTTCCATCTGGAGCGTCTATCCACCCATTGGAGCAACATAGTGTCTTCTGTGCTGGTGAAACCCAACGCATCAAACCCTCCTAATTGGTCATACACTTCTCTGCGGAATGTCAAATTGTTGCCAGTGCACGTCCAGGCAATACCCAGCGCCATGCTGCCTATGGAGACGGCGTAGTTACTCAATACGTCTATGGACTGAAACACAAACAAGGCTCTCCACAACATACCCCGGTTAGAATTTTCCTCTTTAAGTATGGCAAATCCTGCCACCAATCCCACGTCATCTTCGTATTCTCGAACTGTGTTCTCAATCCATTCAGGCGGGGCTTTGCAGTCCGCATCTGTAAGCAGAATTATCTCTCCTTTGCTCGCCCGAATACCTGTGTCCAGCGCGCGCTGTTTTCCTGTGATGTTATCGCGTTCTGCGCTGTTCAGCAGTTTTAGCCGATTATCCCTTTCAGCAAACGATCTGGCAATATGCGCGGTATTGTCGGTAGATCTATCATTGACCAGAATCACCTCATATAGCTCATTCAGATAGGTCTGATTGAGTAGCGATTCAAGGCAGGCAGACAGATGCTTTTCCTCGTCTCTTACAGGCACTACTACGGATACAAACACCGGCGCATTGCCCTGTTTCTTGCCAGCGCGTTTTATCCTGAAAAGCCCCAGAAACAATGCCGTTAATATGGCAAAGTACACTCCCGCCGCTGTCAAGGCAAGTAAGAGAATAATCCTCCCGATCATAAAAGCGTTCTCTGCAAAGATCAAAATCGGTATTCTGCCCTCATCACGACCTGATGTTTCTGCCCATCGGCTTCAGGCTCATGATCAACGTTCCTAACGTAGGAATAAGTATATTCCAAACCCGTAGATGACCGCCCTATGGAAACACGGGACAGCCCCATCGAAAACGAATGGGTTGACTGCACAGTCCCTGAAAGAAATTCCCAGTATTCATGCGGCTCGACATATCCGGGTTGTCTCTCCGAAGGGCGGACAAACGGGTATCTCTTCTCAACATCGCCCTCTCCCTGACGTTCGCGTTCGTAAGTCAGAGAGATGCGAAGTTTGTCTGTAAGCCAGCGTCTCATATCAACGCATAGATCGTCCGCATCCGTCCCCATCCAGTGTCCAATGACGCGCCCCTGGTGAGTATGACTGCTGTGAAAACCTTCATAGGTGCTGGTGTACGCATATTGGTTCACAAAGGCATACTCAATGCGGACATCCGCGTCCCTCAGCCTGAACGGATCAACCCAGTATCCGCCCAGCAAAATGCCATATTTACTGCTCCAGAGACGCAAGGAGTCCACCAAACCTTCGGCTGATTGGAAGTCATCCACCATTAACTCCGCGTAAAGCTCAACCGAGGGTATCAAAGCAACGTCCACATCAAATCCCAGAAGCAGGTTGCTTGTGAGATTCTCAACCTGCGAGATCATAAGGGCAATAAGAGGGTTAAGATAACGCGGCTCATATCGCTCAATAAACACCATCACCTCATTTACGCCGATGCTAATGCCTTTGCAGGGCAGAACCTCCAGCCGGTGTGCGGACATATACTTTGGGTAATACTCGTCGCCTCGATTTTCTCTAAGGATGGCGGTCAGATAGGTATATTTCACAGGTCCGCATGTGCCGGAGAGCTTAAGGGTGTCCTTTGGAGCCGAGTTATCAGACAGTAATAATGCTCCGCGCCAGCCGGGTCCCCACCAGATATTGTCAAGCCCCCACTGGATGGACAGCCATGACAGATCCAGAACAATGTAGCCCTCCATCGAACTTAGTGTACAAGCGTCGCTCCCCAGCGCGTCTGAATAGGAGAAGGTGAGTTCACCTTGATAGGGACTGTAAGCCGCGCTGCCCAGCAGTAGCCTGGTGTGCACAATGGACGAAATTCCAACTCGCTGCCCTAGCTTTGCCCGCAAAGCCATCACTATTGAGCTAATGGATGTGTTTTGCTGAACTTCCGAAGAGGGCTTGGCGATGGCGATTTCCTGCTTTACGCTGAGATCAAAATCGCCATTATAGTTCTCGCCCTTGATTGCGACAGTATGTACCTTCTTCACCGGCGGAAGGAAATCTGGTTTGAGTTCATTTATCCCGTCGGCAAAGAGCCATTGGAATCGCTCCAGATGCTTTTTTTCCACATCTGTCAACTCTATTTGCCCTGCCTGATGTTTTTCCGCGATCTCTATCAGCGTCTCCGCCGCCTCGCGGCGTGATAGTGGCTGTGTGTTGTCCAGCCGCTTTTCGATAAGGTTTTTCGCGGTCAGTCTTTTGATAAAACCGTACACCTGATCGTGAAGATCGAGATTGACCAGTTCGTTAGCCTGAGACGCGCAGCAGAATATGAGAAGAAAACACAGCGCAAGCAAACAAAGGTGGACGTTGCCTCGCTCATTATATGATCTTTCGATCTCAGCCATCTGGGTTCCTTAACTTAACAAATCCGTTACGTATTTTTTGAAAGACTCGCCCGCTTCTTCGTCCGCCAACGCAAAGGTCACGAAGGTCTTGAAATAGCTCTCGAAGCCACCCACGTCGTATCTTTTTTCGCCCTCACCAAGTTTCAGTCCCCATACTTCGCTCTGTTCCATTAGCAATCTGATGGAGTCCGTTATTTGATACTCTCCATTTGTTGTTGGCGTCGTCTTTCGGATGGCGTTGAATATCTCAGGACTGAAAACGTACCGCGCCGATATTGCCAGCTTGCTGGGAGCTTCGTCAATGGCGGGTTTTTCCACCAACCCTTTAAGTTTGAACTGCAAGCCCTCAATATGTTCAGGATCAGGCGATGCGATGCCATATTTCACCACATCTTCGCTTTTGACTTCTTGAAATGCTATTGTTGCGCTGGCATTTCTTTTTTCGTGCGTATCCATGAGACGCTTCAGAAATGCCCCGGGATACTCCGATTTTATGATGGAATCGCCCAAACAAACCACAAACGGTTCACCATCCGAAAAGTTTTCAGCCAAACTGATAGCGTGAGCCGTTCCCAATTGTTTGCTCTGTCTTGTATAGAATAGCTGTACGCCCACTTCCTCGTATTCCAGTTCTCCTATTAACTTATGATTTCCCGTTTCCTGCAAGCGCCTGATCAACGCTGGATCACGGTCGAAGTGATCTTCGATAGCTCGCTTTTTCTGCCCTGTTATGATAAGAATCTGAGTTATGCCAGCCGCTTCCAGTTCCTCCACTACATACTGAATGGCTGGTTTTCGCCCCACAGGGAGCATCTCTTTTGGCTGAGATTTGGTGGCTGGCAATAATCTCGTTCCCAGACCGGCTGCCGGAATGACGGCTTTGTGTATTCCCACTTTGACCTCCTTTAAACACCGCGTATATGGCGTGCGCCCCTCACGCACACCTCCTCTTTCCATTTCACTTTCCTGACGAAGATACTGCCAAGACCTGTAATAACGCTGTAACAAACCATAAAAACTTCATAAAGAATAAACAACTTCAGCAACTTAACTTTTCTGAATTCCCTGCATACACACCAGCACCGGGCAAAATCCAATATCATCTTGGTGAAAGCCAGGAGCAAAGTAACGGCAATGAATGAATGAACAAAGAACATGAGCGGGAAAAATATCGCAAGACACAGATGGAACAAAAAAGTGATGTGCAGTGGTATCTGAGACCATGATCTCGCGACCTGTCCACCTATGACCCATCGAAAACGCTGGGACAGAAACTGCTTCAAATTCTCTTCGGCAACTGTTGAAACAGCGGCGTCCTTATTATAGACAACGGCAATTCGCCAATCCGTATCCTTCGCCACTGCCTGAATGAGAGCCGCGTCTTCCGTGATGGTGTATCCCATTTTCAGATAATCTATACTGCTGAGTACCTCGCGCCTGTATGCCAGATTCCTCCCCAAACCGCTCACCGGAACATTTACTCCGATAGACCCTGCGGCGGCGTCCATGAGAAAAAGCATATCCAGAGACTGGAGATCGGTGAAAAGGGAAACGGAACCATCATTATTGTGCGTTGCGCTGAAACCCAGCGTAAGGCCAACCTGCGGCGTGAACTGCGCTACCGTATGACGTATCCACAACGACTCAACTATACAGTCTGCATCCGTGTTCAGTATTATTTCACCTGCGCAGAGCTTCAAACCTTCGTTCAGAGCATTTTGCTTGCCTGTTAGATCAGCGGAGTTTGAGTCTATGTTGACGCATTTGACCATACTGTGTTTCTTCTGATATTCGCTAATTATAGCGAGCGTTCCATCGGAAGAGCGGTCATTCACAGCGACGATTTCATAACGGTCACGCGGGTATTCCTGGCGCGCCAGCGACTCCAGACAAGCCGCCATATTTTTCTCCTCATTTCGGGCTGGCACGAGGACAGAGACAAACGGAAGATCAGCCGCTCCCGCGTCGGAGTCAAGCGAAACCGCGATGTTTCTCGCTGTGCGCTTTCTCACCCTCGATGCTCCGACAAGTAATAATATTGATACAAAGGCATAGCATGAGGCTAAAAACGAAAATATGATGTAAACCCAGAACAAACCAATAGCCCCCGCTACGCGTCACTAATTGGTCTGATTGCTAAATCAGCGTCGGTATGTGGTGGCAATCAAAATCCCCCCTAACCTTTACAAAGGGGGGGATTAAACCATCCGCCCCTGAACTGCTGAGTAATTACCGCTTTTTGGCTCAGCGGACAACTCGGTTCCCCCCTTTGTAAAGGGGGGTTAGGGGGGATTTTGCAGGGAAACTTGTGTTCGAAATCTCCTTGAACGCCACCATCACATACTAATATAGATTTGGCGATCAAACCACTAATAGTCAGACACAGTGAAAATTTGTAGTATTTGACAAACCATTTGGATGCACTGGATTCCCGCTTTCGCGGGAATCCATAAATATTCATTGCGTTAAGCACTAGTACCTAAAACTCGCAGATACCTCAACGACGTTTTGTACCCAATCGCGCCCGGTTTCCCAGGGTTGCTTTCTTTCGTCACTGCTGGGCAGTTTTGCTTCCTCTGTTTGCTTGTTATGCACTCTTGTATGGCTATAATTGACCCGCATTGTGGAATTGTGGAATATCCTGTACGTCAGCCCCAGATTGATGGTTTTCGTTTTCTCCACAATCCCCATTAGGAAGCGTTTCTCAGCGTCCTCCGTGATTGCATTGACCATCGAGGAGTCGTAGTCGTATATGCTCCCCCCTATCTCGCCCTTTCTTATCCTGCTGTATGAGAGAGTTGCATGGAGAGCCTTTGAGAAGCGATAATTCGTTTCAAAGAACAGGTCATCGGCGTTCGGACCAATCCAGTGTCCCAGTGGAGTGTCGAAGTGCTTATAAGACAGGGGAACCGGCGGATTTTGTACGATCCCCTTGTGCGGATATACCCAGGGTTCGACTCGCGCGTACTCCGCGCGAAAGTCAAAGTTCTCCAGCCCGAAAGGGTCAACTATCAGAACGCCGCCCAACACTGCCCATCGGTTGGCGTTGGCTTTGAAAAAACTCCTGTTAGGATGAAAATCGTCCAGAAAAAGCGACGCGTATAGTCTGGTATTTGGCAGAATACAGAGATCAATATCTCCCGCCGTAGTGTTATTTCCTGCGTCGCCCAGATAGTCTTCCGCCATCTGATATGGCATAACGGGATTCAACAATTCAATATGGAGATTTTCGGCATAGATATATACCTCCTGCCATCCGATACACAAGCCTGTAAATGGTCTTATTTCTATACGATGAGCGGAGAGATATTTTCTGACTACGTCGCTTTTGTACTCCTTTATCAGATCGTCGCGCAGAAAGCCCAGTATGTTGATAAATTTGACCCACGGGAATTCGATAGGTAGTTTCACTATATCGAACGTCGGCTCAACTCCGGATAACCCAATGACTCCATGATGCCCGGGTCCCCACAATACGGCGTCCTTGCCCACTTGCAGATCAACCCAGGGCAGGCGAAAGATGAGATACGCGTCAGAAACTATGTTCCACGGGTATCTGCCCGTAATCAGGTAGGGACACCACAGCGGCAGAGGCTCATCGGTATGTTCATAGGATGCTCTGTTATCGCTGTAGAAATAAAGCCCGTCTTTCAGATTTCCCTGCAGAACTACCTGAAGCGTACTGACGTAAGATTCGTAATCATCAGTTCCCCGCTTACAGGTGGCGCTTTGGGCGAGACCTATTTCTGTTACGACCTTCCTGCCGCCGCTTGACCAATTCAGCAAATAACGATATTCAGTTACCCCGGTCGCTCCGCGTTTTGCCACTTCTGGGGCAAGTTCCCTTTTCAACGACTCAAGCTGATCCCGCTCCACCGCGCTCAACCTCGTCTCACCATTTTCCAGCGCTTTTGATATACAGATAATCATATCCGCCATCTCGTCCCGCGAATACGGTTTGATACTGCTCAAGGAATCACTGAGCGCGCCCTTTGCCTGGAGTCTTTCGATGAAATGGTAAGACCAATGATCCAGCGGCACACTGATCGGAGAGGCGAACACATACGCGGCTGCCATAATTGTCGCAAAAAACGCTGTTATGAGGGATATACGAGTCATCATATTATTCAGAATTATATGAGACTCAGGTGGTCTCTGTCAAGCGAAAACGATGCGCCCTAAGCGTTGCTTATTGTCCGTTTAATTTTTCAATGTTCATCAGTCAGGAATTGTGGTATCTTGACATCGGAAAGTTATTCGATAGTGCTGTACATGTAATGCTACTAATGCGTAGCACTATCCTATTCTTCCGCGCCGTGTTGGCGGAGGATATCGGCAACTTTGATTCTGCCTGTTTTGACTTTTTCTGCATCCAGTTTTATTTGCAGCAATGTTGCCACAAATTCGGTAATTCCCCAATCCGCTTCCGTGGCATCCAGCGGCGTCGCGCCTTGATTATCCCTGGCATTGACATCTGCGCCTTTCTGGATTAACAGTTTGGTGATTTCGGTTTCACCGAGAAGAGCCGCCCCATGCAAGGCAGTCGAACCATTCCTGTTTCTGGCATTGACATCTGCGCCTTTCTGAATCAGCAATTCAGCAATTTTGGTCTGACCGAGAAGGGACGCGTACATCAGTAGTGTCGTGCCATCATCACTCCTGACGTCCACACCCACACCCTTGGCCAGATGCTGCTTTACGGCTTCAATGTTTCCAGTTTTGACGTCGAGCCAGACATCACTTCTGGGGGCAGCTTTAGAGCCAGTTTCGCCGCCGTGTTGGCGAAGGAGGACGTCAATTTTAGCTCTGCCAGCTTTAACCTCCTCTTCATCCAGTTCCATTCGAAATAATGCTGCTATAAACTTGGTGGTTTCCCAGTCCAATGCCAGGACATCCATCGGCGTCGCGCCGTCATTGTTTTTGGCATTGATGTCTGCACCTTTCTGAATCAGCAGTTCGGCGACTTCAGCCTGACCGAAAAAGGCCGCCCCGTGTAAGGGCGTTCCGCCTTTCTCGTCCTTAGAATTGATATCCGCTCCTTTGGCCAGGAGTTTTTCGACGGCTTTCGTGTCGCCATTTGCAGCAGCACTCAGAATCTCGACACCGGCTCCAATGACAAATAACTCGTCAGGGAACTTTTCCCATTCCGGCATTCCGTTGGCAGTTTCCCTGGTTATATCTTTACGACGTAGACGAATGAATCCCCGTGCTGCTTTCAACGAGCTAGCAAATTTTGTGCGTTGAGATGGGATCAGGTGTGGTTTAACCATGGCCTCGATCCGATCCATCTCGGCTATTAATTCCTCCTCGTTCCAGTGATTCTCAACAATATCCATGATAGTCCTGGCGTAACGCTCCCGACCGGATTCCAGTTGATAAAGTTTGTGAGCAATCAAGCCCTGGGTCTTGACAGAGATAGGAGCGCGAGTATCGATCCGTTGTGGGAGCTTACTAAACCTGGTAAATAGTGAGTCAGCGCCCCACGGTATGAAGTGAAACTTGTCAGTATCCGGGTTGAGATAAATGAAGAAATTGTTGTTGTCGCCAGAATACCCATCCCAGAAACCGAGTAATCCCTCCAGTGCCCAAAATGTGTAAAACGAATCCAGGTCAACCAGTTCGCCGATGGCCTCTTCCATCTCTTCGTCATCTCTTTCAAGAACTTTGATAAGCTGTTTGATCTTTTCCCGGCCTGGCTTATCCTTGCCTCTTTTATGCTCGAAGCTGCCTTCCCAACCTTCAAAGAAATCAACCACTGTTCCTTCGTAAAGTGTGCCTTTACTGCTACTGAATGCACTTTTGAGAAATGGCTTACGGATTGTTTCCACATGCGAATAGACACCGAGGTTGACGCCATTGACCGTCACTCTGGCATAAGCACACCGAGGCGCCGGTGAACCGGCGGCATTAAACAGGGCATAGCCCATAAACTGACTAACTAGACCTACGTCCTGTTGGTTGTTATTAAGCGTCAGGTTGGTCAGGCCGTCAATTCCGCCCTTTTTATCTATATGATTCAGTTTGACCTTGAGTGAGGGTCGGGTGGTACTTAGCGATCCCAGGAAGCCTTTTTTGCGTAGCCCAACCTGGGGAAATTCTACGCCATCGATTGTCACACTGGCATCGACGTAAGTATAGGGGCTTTCGATTGGCTTGATTTTTCGGCTTTTGTTCAGCGCCGATATAAAATCACGCGACTGATGCCGAATGGTATCCCAATCCTTTTCATCAACGGTGATTTGCACGTCCAGCACCCGGTCGGTGGGGAAGATGTCATCCAGCGTAAGTTCCCCGGCCGCCAGAACGTTGAGAGCAAACATGAAACATAGTCCTGTTACTAAATATCTCTCCATTTTCTTACCTCTTATTGGAAGTTTATCAAAGGTTTGTTCTCGTTTCGATAACGCTACACATATAATGCTCTCTGAAGATTATAGTGGCAGATGAAATACTTGATGGCGCCAATGTGGTTCTTCAGTTTCTTGGAGAAAGAGAGAGTCTTCCTGACTAAACGGGATGTCCGCTGTCTCATTGTGCAATTGAAACGCTCTATGTGATTCGCTTTTCCTTTAACCACACGATGACGCTCCTTTGGAATCACTCCCTTATATGCCTGCCAATCATCCGTATAGAACGTTGCCTTATCTCTATAGCTCCTTGGTATTGACTCCCATAGTTTCCTGGCGCTCTCCCCAGAGCGATCACCAACATGGAAGGCTATGATCTGCCTGCTTCTGGCATCCATGGCTATCCAGATCCACTGCTTGTTTTTCTTGTTCCCCACAAAGCTCCACATCTCGTCTATTTCCGACTCAATACACCCCATGAGCAGTTTGTCTGTTTCTACCCTTGCACGATAGTTCAGATCCTCTGGCAACTGCTCATGCTCTGATGCCATGAAATCTAACAGCCAGCAAAGGCTAACTTTCATTGCACGGCAAATGCCGCGAAGCGAGAGCCGCTCCAAAAGCAGATCCCTAATCCGTTCTTTGTCTTCTAATGATATGAGCTTCTGTTCAGGATTCTCTACAAACTGACGTCCACACTTCTTGCAGCGGTGATTCTGCTTGCCATTGTGAATATGTCCGTTCTTTTTGGTACTGCTACTTTTGCACTCGGGGCAACTGATTGTCATGATTTATGTCCTTTGCTCAGATGATTACTCGTATCAGATGATACTCACAAAGGATAACCATGAGAGTCCCGTTTGTCAACTCCGCATTGCAGTAGCATTACATGTACAGCACTATCAGTTATTCTTTTACAGGCAAAGCCTGAAATCGTCGCGCGCTTCCATCATTGCCCGCACATTTTCCTGGCGCGTACCGGGCAGGATGGTATTACTGACTCCGTGAAAGTAGCGTTTGCCCCCGCTCTCATTGAGAATCGTCATGCAGTAGTCGTAAACCTCGTCGCGGGATCGCCGGAAAAGCGCGTCACCGCTGGCGTTTGCCCAAAGCACGACATCCGGGTATTTGTCCCGTATTTTTCCGACTTCCATAGTAGCGTCGCGATCCACCTCTCCGTAACCGGGAACGCCTGCTTCATCAAAGATCATGTCGCTTACCAGCCAGGTATTGCCGTCTGTGCGCCAGACGTAGTGTAATCCCAGTTTTTTGCACAGAGCCGCCAGTTTTTTCAGGCGGGGTAGAATGAGATCGCGAAATACTTGGGGCGAATAAATAGGACCTTTGTTGTCAGCCATGTCGCCGCCGCCCAGAACGACCTTGATGCCGCGTTCGGCGATGCCTTCCATCTGCGCCAGCGCGACTTCAAGTTGGCAGTCCAGAATATCACCCACCGCCCCAGGCTCCATGATGCAAGCCATAAGGGAAACCTCGTCCAGCCCGACGGACAGTCCGCCGCCGCCAGCAACTACCATCATCTCATCGCCAAGTCGCTCCTGGAGTTTCGATTCGCGGATACCGGCGTTTTTCCGTGCTCTTTCAGCCGAAACGCTAACTGTCTTCATCCTTAGCTTCGCCAGTTTCTGCCAATCTTCAGGGCGTCGCTTTGGTGTAGTGTCTTTCGTCTTGCAGAAATTCATGCTCGCTTCGTCCCAACGCCATATTTGATGCACGCCATCCGGGACGCCGCTGAGAAATGTGTATTCGTCAAGCTGCATCACGGGCTTGATGCTGAGAAGCCAGGGATAGCGAATGATCTCAATGCTCAACGCTCGATTTAGCTCAATAATATCCTCTTCGTGTTTCTGGTGAAAATCTGCATAGGCATTTTCGCCCGCCAACCATGCTTTAGCCGCCGCATACCATAATGTAGGACTGCCCGTATGCGCCTCCCTGCCCAGAATACTGCTGGCTACGTCACACGCGATGCTCGGCGTATAGGCGGGCACGCGATCAGGCATGCGCCCTTCTATAGCTGCCATACATCGCTCGTAAGGGGTCATAGAAAACTGGTTTGTCTCCATGTGAAATATGTTCTCCTTTATTATCTCAGTTGGAGGAGCATCTCAAGCACCTCAACACGAACATCGTCGGCAACGGATCGATCTTTCGGCTCTTTCCAATAGATCATATTCACTCCCGTCATAGGTGATACAACGCGCTCGGCTGCCGAATACAATAGCTTCACGGCTGACATAATAGTCTCCTCCTCCTTTCCTGGCTCCTCTATTTCGTGAATTCTGTCCCGTAGCATACGGAGGTATTCATAATCCTCCATCCCTTCACGGATGGCTTCCATGTGCTTGCCCGCGGTTACTGAATTCTTGTCGAGAAACACCGGCGTAAAAGCTCCGCGTTTTGAGAGATATTCATTCCACGAAGACGCGCCGTTGGAATCGCCGAATGCCCAGAAGCCCGACCCCTGCGCCTCATGCTTCCAGCAGAGCCAGTGCTGCATCCGGTAGTAGCTGTAGGGGTCTAACAGCTTGCCGGGTCCACTACAGGAGTAGAACCATAATGTCCGTCCCGCATTTTGCTGTGTGTGGTAGAATGCGGCAAATCTATCGCCCTGCTCTATCCACATTACCGCGTTGGGACACAGCACATCACTGACCTCAAAGAGTTCCTTTGTTGCCTTCCACGGTTCTCGCCATGCAGGGTCTTCCCAGATGACAACTTCAGGCTGTGCTTCCTGAATAACTCTGGCGTATTCAATAATGGTCTTATCCTGTTCATGTGAGTGCGGCTCATCTACTGGTAGCAAACTCAACTGCTCAGGCTTTATATTCCACTTTGCCAGGGCTTTGACCCACCAATCAATCCATTGTGCAACTGCTTTTTTAAAGGGCGGCGTTCCCATTTCAAACCCGGCGAAACGCTTTCCAACTGAAGAAAATACGTGATACCTGCGCGCGCCCTGCCAGCGTTCAACCCATTTGCGAAACCTCTCAGTCGAAGGCTCCTCTATCATATTGCCCTGTTCGTCGTATTTCCCATAGGGCATAACATAGCTGGTCGCCCAGGTAGTATCTACGTAATGCTCCCGCAGATGTTCGATCAACGCTTCTCTATTTCCTACAGTTACATCATAATGATGGTCGCGATCGGTATAGTCCCATCCGCCCAGATGCAGCGTCGGCTGATCGGGAAAAGTGAAGGGATAGATTTTCAGCCGGATAGGTATGTCAACTCCTTCTGGCTCTACGACTATTTTTCCAGTATAATCGCCAGCGGGAATATCCACAGGATGGAAGGTCAGCCATATTTGCCGCGTCATGCCTTCAGGGATTCCAAAGCGAAAATACTGCCCATTTTTCCGCGTATATGGCAACGCCGCGGCGATAGGAACGCCTGATCTCGTATCGGTGAACGGCACTTCGTGAACGGTGATATAGTCAGGATTCGCCCCGCCGGGCAAGCCAGCGATTGACATACTGATCTCCGCCTGCCCTTGTCCTGCGTTACTGATATTAAACGCCGCGCTGCGATATTCGTTTTTCATCATAGCCACGTCAATCACTGCTCCGCCTTCGCGCGGCGGCTCGGTCGGACTCAGCATATCCCAGCGGTTTTTTTGCCAGATGACGATAGGCTCTGCGCCCTTTTCCCGCCAGGCAGCCGCCTGCGCTATGAATATGCGCCGGTGCAGATCGTTTAGGGGCAAAACCGCCCTGAATCCCTCCGTTGGAACATCCTTTATTGCTGTGATCTCCTCCGCGATAGCATCAAGCTCTTGAGCTAGTTTCTCTTCCGCGCCCATATTCCTGAGCGTTTCCCGCACCTGCGCCAGATCGCTCCGAAGCCTTCTTTTTACATTCAGGGCTACTTCCAGCTTGCCAAAGAACTGCTTTGGATTTCCTATCTTTTTCCCCGTCAACGGTTCATCCAAAAATTCATCCGATCCGCGATAGACCTCGATCTCGTCAACAAATATATATGGACCATTGCCGTTGACAAGCAGCGCAACGTATCGCCCATACGTCCTGAGCTTATCCGTCCAGAAACGATGCTGTGCATATACTTCAGCTTTTGGCTGGCTGTGTTCGGTCGAAAGATCCGTCAGGTCGCCTGCGTAGGTATAGGTTTTTCCGTCATCGCTGACGAGAATGAGTATTGATGGCAGTTCTACTCCAGCCGCGCCTGCCGCTGTGCTGAAAGACACGCCGGAAATAGGCTGAACCGACTCCAGATCGATGGTGATGATAGCTGGATGAGCGTTCTGCCAGCCCACCGTGCTTTTCTGTGTCCAGAAGCGCCCTTCTGTATATACGCCGTCGGTCAATTGAATCAGGTCATCTGAATCAGTGCAGTGTTGATAATGCGGGTTGGGAGAAAGAGTGTATGTTTCCCCTCTGGCAATATTCTCGCTGGGCTGTCCACAGGCTAGGGGTATCCAGCACAAGCATAAAATTGCCGCTATTGACAAGTTCAGGATTTTCACCAGACACCTCCGTTTACAGGGATTTCTCCAATTTGTGGAACAGATCGCCGAATATGGCATCGCGATTGGCGTCAACGGCAACACGGATGAAGTGGCGCGAGGCGTCGAAGCTCCACGTACACTCGCTGGTTAGTATAGGGCTGGGGTAGATATGCGACGGCATCCACTGAGGATTTATCAACCAGGCGATAGCCGCTATATCCCAGATCACCTTAGACCAGGCAAAGTGATCGGCATGATAGGCGGCGAAGATTTCATAGAGATAATCGCCGATAGCGCCATGTCCCTTTGCGTAACGTTCCATCTCAGGAACTGTGGTGCGAAGATGTTCGGAAACGTTCTTGCAAGGAATTTGCATCAGCGGCACGCCGGAGTTGAAGATAACCTGCGAGGCTGGTATATCCTGCGCCAGATTGAATTCACGGGCATTGTGCCAATAAAGTGGCTGTCCACCGAGCCAGACCAATACGATGCGCTCTATAATTCGCGGTTCCATCAGAATAGCCGAGGCGACATTAGTAATAGCGCCAACTGCCGCGACATAGAGCGGCTTATCGCGCTTTGCCATAGCACGTTGGATGAGATCCGCCGCGGCGTCACTCTCAACTGGTTGATCGTGACTGGGCAAATAGGTTCTGGAACCGCGAAAAACGAAATCTTCGTGCTGGTGATCCAATTTATCCAGAACGCGGTGGATTTCCTCGTAGCTCTTCTCCATGCCGTCGCCAGGGTCGCTGGATCGGCTGTTATAAAACGGAGCGGCGTAAATCGCCTCAACAGCGATCTGCTCCGAAAGCATCGCATGAACGACGGCAAATTGATCGTCAATCTCGTTATAGGTATCAGTATCCAGAACGATGGAGACCGTCCCTGTTGGCGGCTCCAGATGCTTCAACATGACATCGTTTGATATTCTTGGAAACTTGCTCATAGTATGTTCGTCGGATACTGAACGCTAGATGTCAAACGTTCAGTGTAACCGCCTTATCTCCTTATAGTGACGTGAGTTCGACATAATCAATACTGGATATTGTATACTGTTGGCGTAACCAAAACTAACACTACAACCCAGGAAAAGGAAGATTACCCCATGCGGAAAGAGAATAACAAACTTGACTTCACCGGTCAAGACATATATGTTGGCATAGACATTGGGAAAAAGGTGACACCTTTTCTTACATTGAACCGCTTTACAGTAATTGGCATGGTGGCTGGATTCCTGCCTTCGCAGAAATGACAGGTTTCCTTATGTCGAACTCACGTTAGCGATATTCACAAATTCCCATTATCGGAATAATGCGTATCCATGTAGAGAATCCTCAATGAGGATTTCTTCGAATGATTTTGTGATGCTCAGATGGCAATACCTGTCGCTTGCGGAGGGAATGAAAATGTTGGGAACCGAACTGGAGAAATTGCTGGAAACGCTGTTCGAAGATGATGATAACTCAACTTCTAATGACATTACGATACTGAGAAATCGCATCTCACCTTTCGAGATCCTCCTCGTTTGTTGCACATACAATTATGGCGCGTATAGCGGCTAACCCCATCCTAGAAAACCACCTTGTGATTCTTCCAATTATTCAGGCGGCTTCCCCGTTATGCTTGGCTAAAAAAGGGAAGCCGCTGCCTACCTGTCGCTTGATTCTCCCTATATCATTTAATCAGCTTGGCGAAGGTATGGGAAACATATTCATCCACGACTCTTGTATATATATCTTACCGCCACGCGCGATCAAATTGACTGACGCTCCGCCGCCCGCTAGGATGCCGTGAAGCTTGTTTTCGGAGCGTTCCAGCAAATTCTGCCAGGGAAGTATCACTGGTGAAATCCTTCCACCATCAGTGGCTTCCACAAGCAACTCACATGCCAGTTCGCCGTTGGTGAGTAGATTGATGTCGCCCTTGACGCTCTCACACCGAAACTGTCCGCTGTTGACCGAGTCCAAACTAAGCCATATATTGCCTTCTGTAGATTTCAGAGAAACACTGTTGGAGGAAATGTCCCGGACATCAGTGTTGCCTGATGTTATATCTGCGTCTATCATGCCCTCGATCCCCATCAGCCGAGCGTCGCCGCCGTTGACCTGAACCTTGACGTTGCCTCTGATCCGTTCGCATCCCAGATCGCCGCTCTGACAGTGAACATTTACGTTAGCGGAAATGTTTCGGAGCCACATGTCGCCTGGCTCCACACGCGCCTCTACGCTGGCGATGTTGTTGGGAATCCAGATTTGCAGTTGGCCTGTGGAACTGGCGATCCTGACAACGTTATCTTTTTGCCCAGTTCTCACGTCAAAGGCGGCTCCGTTAATCTTCAGCGTTGGTTCGTCCCACCCGCTGATGAAAAGATCGCCTTGATACAAAACCACCTGCAATTGGCTTTCTTCCGTTACCTCAACAGAATGGCTTATGTAAACAGGATAGCCGAAGTTTTGCCACATCCATTGCCAGTTTTCGCCGGGCCACGGCCACTGCCATGAATCTTTCAATCCCGCCATCATCTGGGGATTCAAGCTCTGGAACTTCTCAGCCAGAGCAAGTTTGCGCTCGCGTCTTGTAGGTATGTCAATATGTTCAACTTTCTCCACTTCCATCTGTTCCGCTACTTCTTCCATCTGTTCCGCTACTTCTTCCATCTGTTCCGCTACTTCTTCCATCTGTTCCGCTACTTCTTCCGTCCGTTCCACTACTTCTTCCGTCTGTTCCACTATTTCTATCTTAGCAACGGGGGGTTCAGGTTCTTCCAGCGCTTGCGCCAGTTCTACTTCCGCATCCTCAATGGATATTTCTCCCCGCTCGATCTTCTCCAGTATTGATAATCTATCTCCATCTTTTTCCTCTATCATATCTTCTCGCTCGTTTCCCATTCCTCAATACCTCCTCATTAATCTGTCCTGCATACTATTGATCAATGTTAGCGTTTCCTATATTGCTTTGTGTGTTCAGAGAGTTTAGATCGTGGAACCTGATCTCGCCGTTGGGCGCAATTATCTCCATCTTTGAGCCGCCGCTATTCAGTACGCCTTGCAGGCGATTTTTGTCCTTCTCCATAATCTCCACTGGCAATTCTATGTGCATTTTCTTCCTTGATCCATGAACCGTTAATTCGCATCCAAAACTGGGTGATACTCCAATCGTGATATTTCCTCTATAAACGCTGATTTGCCCTGAACCCCCGGAATTCAGCTTCTCCATATTCACTGTTGCATTGCCTTCCTCTATGACAATGCGAACATCCTCGAAAGTCCTCCGATGGAGATACGCGTCACCCGCTTTCATTCTTAGTTCAACCTTACCCATCCCGCCAAAAGAAAGATTGCCGCCAGATATTAGCACGTCGCCTATGCCAGAATCTATGTAAACGTCGGCATAACAGTCCTCTATGGCGATGTCGCCGTCATTCGATTCTATGTGAATCTCAGCGTCGCCGCTGTTCTTGAGAAATACTTTGGTGTTCTGCGACTTCACGTTGACCGCCCCAGAGAAATTCTCCACCGTTATACTACCGCCTTTATTTTTCAGAGACATATTATCAGCCATGTCTCTGAGCATTATGTTACCACCGCTGGATTCCACGCTTATGTTCTGCCCCCTGCATCGCTCCAGCGATATTTTCCCGCTGTTAGCCTTTACATCTATGTCACCGCTGATATCCGAAAGAACAACATCGCCCGCCCCAGCTTCAATTTTTACTTCCTTGACCGCCAGAACATCCTCGGTTTCATTCACCAGAAGATCAACATCCTCTTTTTTCTCAGCGGGCGTTCCGCTAACCGTAATATCGCCTAACTCCGATTCCAGCGAAATTTCGCCGTAGCACTTTTCCAGTGTTATATCACCTTCAATGCTGTTGATTATTATGGTACCGCTTGCTTCACTGATCTTTATGCTTCCGGTGTCGCTATCAATAGCAATATCATTAAGGTAATTCCTGACATCTATTGATCCTGAACCGCTGGCAATACTTATTTCCTCAACGGCTCGCGGTATGTATAGTACAATACCATTCTCGCTCCCAATCTTTAGGTTTTTTCCCGTTCTCAGGAAGGTGCTGGATGAATCCGCTTCGCCTTCGGCTTTTATGTGAGCCTCGTCCCATCCATGAACTACAACGTCCCCCGTTTTTTCCAGTATCATTTCTGTGCCGTCGAGAATGTCCTCTATGATACCTATGCCATCGTTCCCCAATAATGGCTTTTCATTGACGGTTTCCGCCCAAATTGTGTTTTCCTGTGGCGATTCTTCCGTTTCCTCTATTTCTTCCGTTTCCTCTATGTCGGCAGGTTCGTCTTCCGTTTCTGTTACTAAATCAAGCTCCTGAGACGCTATTTCGTCCTCTGGCTCTGTCTTTTGTGGCAGTTCCTCCGCATCAATGCCAACCTCTGATGGCGGGGGTTCCGCATCTGTGCTGATTTCCTCTGTTATTGCTTCTTGCTGCTGAGATTCTAAATGTTTGTCTTCATTGCCGACGACTGGTGTTTCCGTCTCTTCCACTGAAGAAACATTCGACTGGATGACAGCAGGTTTCCGTTCCGCCGTCGTCAAAGCCTTGTCTTTTTCACTTTTTCGTAGAAGCTCCAATGCTCGCAATATCCGATCTGCGGATTCGGCAGAAATCTCCTTTGCCGAGAGCTTTTTCAGAATCCATAGAGTTTCTGCATCCATATCCATGATACCCCGTTAAACAGGTTTCAGAACATCCTTTGAACTTTTTTGTGGATTCCCGCGTTCGCGGGAATGGCAAGTTATAAACTATTTACCGATAGAACTATTTAGCCCACATATATGTAAATTTCTTTGCCTTCGAAATTCCCTTTCAGGAGAAAACGTTTCTTGATCTGCTCCGACAATTCTCCAAAAACGTCAGTTGAGACACATACGGTATTTTTTTCGACCGCTCTCTCTTCCAGATTTGAGACGAAATTGATCACTTCACTGTGAATACTGCCTTTGTCGCCTGCCACTTTCACATATCCCGCATGAGCGGCGATACATACATCCAGATTAACTGGGAGCATATTCTGTTCTATATTGAACATCTGCATTCCGATGAGAATGCCTGTTGCGCTCAGTGTCGCGCGATCCTCGCAGTCAGAATTGTCGAAACCACACAACCCGCCGTCGCCCTGCCAACTCCATATTCCCCCACCCCGCATTTTTACTTCATTCTCTACAAATGACTTAAATCTGTTGAAGGTTTCATTCACTAGCTCAGTTTTGTGCTGTCTTACTATCCTGGAGTGATCTGCAATATCCACCTGTAAAAACGTGTGTCGAGCAGGAAGTAGGGCGCCATTCAATTTGTTTTTGTCATACGCGTTGTGTGCCTTCTCAACCGCATCATTCTGGGAAACAGGAAGATTCGGATTCTGTTGTCCACACTCTCCAGTCGGTTTAAACGATCTGTTAAGAGTTGTCTGACATAGTTCTGTCAATCCCAGTCTGTTTCCGCCATTGGATGCACCCAACATCTCGCTGTAAACCTCTAACACTATGTTCGGATTGCGCTCTACCGTTCTTCGCATGACCCTGTGCATAATCCCCATTACATTCGTCTCACAATCATTATTGCCGAGAAGATCAGGACGAATTTCTTTTACTAATGCTTCCAGCAGATGGAGTTCATCGTCCTGTGATAGCTGATTAATCATGTGAACCATCTTGTCGCGCTTTGATTCTCTGGGTAGTTCATCGTAGTCAAAGCCGAGAAAAAGACATAGTATTGCGATCTCGCTGGCGTCAAAAGCGTCGCAAAGTGTTCTAATGATAAGCGCGCGGTCAACTTTATCCAGAATGCGGTCATAAATTTCGGGGGTTTTCTTGATATAATCAAAGGCTCCAAGATTCATAGCAGGCACTGCTGTTTTCACTTCAGCGTATGCCGTCAGCAGGATCACTTCGACATGCGGGTCTAGCTTTTTGGCTTCCTTCAACACCGCTAACCCGCTGTCGTCTTTCTCCATTAGCATATCTGTAACAACTACGTCAAAAGTATTCTGCTGCAATAGTTCGTGAGCTGCTTTTTCAGAATACGCAGGAGTGGCGTCATGCCCCGCATTTTTTAAAGAACGAACCAAACTGTCCGTCGTATCGTGTACATCATCAACGACTAGAACTCTCACGATTTTCTTCCCCTTGCAATCTTTGAATCAGAAAATTCATACAAACACTGTTGCCTATCAGCGCCGGTATTTTATCAAGTATATGTACCTCTTAGGATTTCGACGGAGCCGGCTGTATTCTGCCTGAAACTGTTTTTGCCTTTCATATTGCGTCTCTTTAAATCGGACTCTCTGATCAGGCAATAATCCATTTCATCCGGAACCGATAGGCCATATCGTTCATTCCTGAATAGAATTTCTATGTTAGGTAATTCTAGCCTGACTCGCAGATTTGACATTCGAGCTTTTACTCTATTTTGAAGTACCTTTGGATTCCGCTCCGCTAAAACCCATCCGTCAGGATCATCCCAGACGTCAAGGTAGAGTCGAATAGGAGTACGCAGAGCACCGCGATTCTCCATCAGATAGACCAGAACTCTATATGGGAGGTCACGAATATCTACTTCATCACCGGTAACATAGACTTTACCATATTCATCATCCACAAAGAGTTCATAGTCGCTCTTTCGCTCTCTGTAAAATTCAATCTGACGCGGATAAGCTGATTGAAGCCGGGACTTAAAGCTCACTTGATACATAGCCTCGTCATGCCGGGAATCAATGCAGCGGCGAACAAGTGTGGTTATGATGTCATAGACATCATCCTCATCGTAATCATCTGTGACCTTTTCGACGTAATCGAAAGCGCCCAGCTTCATAGCTGGAACCGCTGTTTTAACCTCTCCATACGCTGTCAACACGATTACTGATACATGGGGGTCCAGTTTTTTCGCCTCCGTCAGCACCACCAGCCCGCTCTCAGGTTTCTCCATTGACATATCTGTAACAATTACATCAAACGCGTTATGCTTCAGGAGATCAATCGCTTCCTGCTCAGAATACGATCCGATAGCATCATATCCTGCATTCCTTAGCGCCCGAACCAGGCTGTCTGTGGTATCACGCATGTCATCAACGATCAGGATTCTTGGCATAACACTTGTTCCTCTCCTAGACTGATCTCGATACAGGTAACACAATCAGGAAATCTGCCCCTGTTTTTCCCATTTCCACGATTCTTCCATTACTTCGCTCTATATCCCTCTTTACTATCGAAAGCCCCAAACCTGTTCCCATAGAACGTGTGCTAAAGCCAAGATCGAAGATCCTCGGCCCGATATCATCTGGAATTCCGGGACCGTTATCGCTCACCTCAACAGCCAGATATTTCCCGTTTATGGGCGCGTCTGCGAGTTTCACCTCTGTATCAGATGCCAGAGCCGTTCGGAGTAAGATGCGCCCATCTCCATTGAGATGCTGAGTGGCGTTCAAAATAAGTTCCTCAATTACAGATCGAAATACCCCACCATCTATTTTGACCCGCGGTAGTTCCTGAGAGAGTTCTTCCTCTATCAGAACATCTTTGTCCAATCCCTTGCGAATTCCTTCAGCAGCCTCGCTAACAAGAGATGAAATATTGGTATCTTCAGGTTCGAACTGCTCAGGGGCAACGTACTTCAGAAAACCAGAGATGACTTTACTCGCATCCCGAAAGTTCCGATCTACTCCTGCAAGCGCCGCCTCCAATGCTTCCGGATCTATTTCTTCCACCGCACAAATCTCATCAATCCACCTCATATTCCCCTTCATTGCCACAAGCTGATTACGCATCTTATGAACCACGCGAGCGACGATTTGTCGCTGTTTCTCGACAGAGGCTTTTTCCGTCCTAACCACTTCTTTGGCGAGGTCAACGTGTTTCAACACCATGCTCAGCGAATTAGTCAGGCTTGTCACGAAATTCTCATCATCCGCCAGAAACATCTCCCCGTTTTCTTTGCCAACCAAAATAATCGCGCCAAAGACATCCTTCCCCGCCTGGATTGGCATCGCAAGTATGGATTTAGCGGAAACATCCAATTCCTCTGGCTGTCCATGTCCGTTGTATGAATTTATCACAACGGGCGCGCCTTTTAACGCCTTTTCCACGATCTTTCTGTAAAGAACGCTGTTAAGCAAGCCGCCCTTTTGTTCTGAGACAGTCGAACTGAGACTGTGGCTCGCTGTTTTGAATTCCTCCGACTCTGACTGAACTACTATATGCGCTTCTTTAGGATTGATGTGAGACTGTATCAGTTCAAGAGCCTTTTGGAACAGAGAATCAACATCCATGTTATCGGTAGCCGCGCTGGAAAACTGGTAGGACATGGTTAACTCGTTCTGAAACCCCAGCAGTTGCGAAACCAACTCACCCAAATCCTGATTCCGCATAGCGATTTGTCGCAGGAGATTCTCAATGAACCCAACCATGCCGTATATCTGCTCCCGGTCAAAACGCATACTAGTTTCGCTCTCGCCCTCGGATGGAGCATTAAGGCATAACATACCGATAAACTGTTTTTTGATCTTTGTCGGAAACTGCCTCTCAGTCTTTATGGGAACCGCTATTATTTCGACCCCTGAATTGCACTGTTCCATGACGGGTGTGTCATAAACAGTTTTGAGGCGATCCC
>Ga0255402_1003_pt1 | contig 45897 bp, 43 predicted proteins | sample ANMaggSeSYBR01D4_FD_182125 | JGI IMG/M metagenome (GOLD analysis project Ga0255402, IMG submission 182125) | Sediment cell enrichment communities from methane seep in Santa Monica Basin, California, United Staets - ANME aggregate JGI... | ecosystem: Environmental > Aquatic > Marine > Cold seeps >...
GGAATGAGAAGCGAGGCTATAAACACAATGGAAACAATGAGCGACATTCCCGCTCTGACGCCCTTCGCACCGCCGATGATGACTATCAGAGCCAGAAACCCCGTCGCCAGATACAACAGGAAGGATGTCCGCACATACTCGCCCATAAGAATCGGGCGCGTGCTGATGATCTCGCCGTCCATTGACGGTATTGTCAGATAGAGCCTGTCGCCGACCTTGAAAACTCTGTCGCTGTATTCCCCTATAAAGACGTTAAGCGCGTATACTTCCTGAGCCTTGTATTTTCCGCTCAATACCCGCAGAGTTACGATCTGCCCGTCCACGTTCCACGCCCACTTATTTGGCGGCTCGCCTGTGGCTCGGCCTGCGTCAAGGGCGGTAACTTCCCCAATGCACAGGGTTTCCGTAGTTCCCGCCTCACCCGTGGTCTCCCGCGAAAATCCCCGGAGCCTCGCGTCCACCATGAGACAGGCGAAGAATATGACAGCTAAAGCTATGAGTTTAACTTTCCATTCATTCATGAGAGAATTAGCCGTTTTCTACCCACTTTTTCAAATTTTCATCCACCGTTCCATCAGGCAACACGTAATCAGGAGATACGTATCCCTCCTGCTCATATTTCCTTTTTCTAACGCACTCCTTACCCCCATTCCAGCAGTAATCTTCTATCCATTTTATGTCCAGCAATCCCTGATCATAAGCTCTTTTCATGCCGGATGTTTCATCATACCATCTACACACATTTTTTCTCTTCATTGTTACCCCTCCAAATAATCGCTGTTGGGTCCTTTCAATATGATGTCGCCCTCATTAACGCCAATATCATTGGCTATAACGTGGCACTTCGCCTTTAGCAGGAAGAATATAGGACGCTTTTCTTCAGAGAGAGTTTCGTAATTCCCCTGCCCTTTACTTATTATGAATGTTGAGTTGTTGTACAATTCTATGAACTCAGCATTGCAAACTCTGAGGACAGTTCCAGCCGCATCTGTTCCCGACGATAATATGGCGGCAACCTTGTCGAGTCCCGCATGTATGGCATCCTCATACGTCACGTCATTTATGACGGGTATGCCTCTGACGACGTATATTACGGGCTTTTTCATCTCCTCTATAAGTATTTTGTCGAAAACTGATTCGCCAGCGTTATCGCCGATGTATAGAATCTCATCGGCTCTGTCCAAATACTGTTTGAACTTGTCGTAATCGAATATCGCGAAATCCTTCCTGAGTATTTCATTCGTCTCTTCTTCGATGTTGAAACTCTTATTTGGACCCACGTCTATCACGTTGCCAGCAATCGCAAATCTTATGGCTGTAAGGAGCTTGTCGCTCGATTTCTCAACTTCTTTTTTCAGCGAGGGGTACAGCCGCAGACATTCCTCAGTGCTTTCGTTTTTTAAGTCCTTGTATGGGTCAATGTTCCCCGTGATCTCCCTTATTTTCCTCTGTATCAGCCGCCCTGTCTCTGGCGGAGTGCCTTCAAGCGGGATGTCTTTAAGCATCATACCTACTTCATCCAGCAGTCTTTTTATCTCCTTTTCGTCATCGGTTATCATCCTTCCTATACGAAGCGTTTGATCGAAAAAACAAGGAATACAATCAAGACATGATTTCATTTGTCATTATCCCCACGTTATACATGGTTTGGAGGCAATTCTCGTTATGATAACTGAAAAACTCGTATTACTGGCATATATTTCCTCCACAAGTTTGGGGTGCGAGATATTATACCGCAATCCACCTTAACTTGTGGTCTAGTTTTTGGGGGTAAGTATAAACCAAGATAGAATCTTGGCGCTCGAGGTAATGTGACAAAGTCAAGCTACTCCGACATTTGGAAAGAATCAAGAAAATTGACGTGCACGTCGCCTTTGAGGAATCTTTCGTCCTCCATCACTTTTTTGTGGAACGGTATGGTGGTTTTCACGCCGTCAATGACGAATTCGCCCAACGCCCGTTTCATGCGCGATATGGCTTCGTTGCGAGTGTTTCCGTAGGTGATGAGCTTTGCCAGTAGGCTGTCATATAGAGGCGGTATTTTGTATCCTGCGTAGATGTGGCTGTCCACACGGACTCCCGGTCCGCCGGGCGTGTAGAATTTGGTTATAGTTCCCGGAGATGGCTGAAAATCTCTCTCCGGGTCTTCCGCGTTGATCCTGCATTCGATGGCGTGTTCCCAGAGGGAGACGTCGTTCTGCCGATAGCCGAGTTTTTCGCCGGCGGCAAGGCGAATCTGCTCCTTTATCAGATCAAGTCCGGTCACAGCTTCGGTAACCGTATGCTCTACCTGAATTCTGGTGTTCATCTCCATAAAATAGAACTTCTCGTCTGTGTCCATGAGGAATTCAACAGTGCCAACGTTTGAATATTTTATGGATTTCGCCGCTTTTACCGCCGCTTTCCCAATCTCCTCCCTGATTTTCGGTTCAAGAGCGCAGGACGGAGCTTCCTCTATCAACTTTTGATTTCGCCGCTGTATGGAACATTCCCGTTCGTCCAGATGTATGACATTTCCATGATTATCAGCCAGAATCTGGAATTCTATGTGTCGGGCGCGTTCCATGAGCCTCTCTATGTAGACTTCAGACCGCCCAAATGCGGCTCTGGCTTCTCCCTGAACCAGACGGAACGAATTGACCAGAGCGGCGTCGTTGCGCGCCTCTCTGATCCCTATCCCGCCGCCGCCCGCGGCAGCCTTTATGATCACCGGGTAGCCGAGCTTGTGAGCGATTTTGAGCGCATCCTTCTGATCTCGCAATATGCCCTTGCCACCGGGTATGGGTTTAAGCCCCGCTTTTCCCATGACTTGGCGCGCTTTGACCTTATCGCCCATCGTTTCGATGTTTTCAGGAGAAGGACCGATGAAAGTGATGTTATGATCTCTGCACGCCTCCGCAAAATGCGGCATCTCAGCCAGAAAACCTGCCCCCGGATGTATTGCGTTAGCGTCAGTTATGTCCGCCGCGCTGAGAATGTTGATCAGGCTTAAATAACTTTCTGATTTGGCTCCTGGACCGATGCATACAGCCTCATCCGCATAGCGAACGTGCATAGCGTCCGCATCCGCCGTAGAATAAACAGCCACAGTCTTAATGCCCATCTCTTTACAGGCGCGCATTATTCGGATAGCTATCTCACCGCGATTTGCCACCAGTATTTTGTTAAACGACATATCAGCAATCCTCTATTTCGATCTAACACGAAACATGGGTTGATCAAATTCCACCTGTTGACCATCTTCCACCAGTATCTCTACGATTTCGCCGCTCACGTCGGCTGTAATTTCGTTCATGAGTTTCATCGCGTCAATCACGCAGATCACTTGATCAACTGCTATCTCATCCCCAACGTTCACGAACTGTTCGGCTTCCGGCGATGGCGATCCGTAAAATGTGCCCACCATAGGGGCTGGGATGACGGCGAGTCCATCTGATGCGTTTGCATCGTCGGCATCTGAAGGTGAAGCCGCTTTTTCGCTGGTTGTCAGCATCGCCATGCCCTGAATTGCGGCGACTGGATGATCAAGTGTTCGCTTTACCTGTATCTTCATATCCTTTCGCTCAACGCTGATCTCGCTCAAATCGTCTTCCTTCATGATCTGAATGATCTGTTTCAAAGAGGCCAGCACCTCAGGTTCTAGCCCTTTCTCTTCTGCCATAGCACACCTCCCAGGATGAGTGATCAGTCATCACTGATTTCCTACGCCCGTTCTAGATATTCCCCCGTTCTCGTGTCAACGCGGATGACATCCCCGGTGTTTACAAAAAGCGGCACCTGAACGACGTATCCCGTTACCAGCGTAGCTGGTTTTGACCCGCCAGTAGCCGTATCGCCTTTAAGCCCTGGATCGGTTTTCGCCACTTCCAATGGTACAGCGGGCGGCAATTCAACGCCTACAGGCTTATTTTCGTGAAATTCGATCTTGATACTGGAACCCTCGTTAAGAAATTTAACGGTATCCCCCAACTGTTGAGCGTTTAGCGGCTGTTGCTCGTATGTCTCATTGTCCATGAAGTAGAGCAGATCCCCGTCTTTATACAGGAACTGCATACTTTTGTGTTCTAGCCTTATGTCCTCTACTTTCTCTTCGGCTCTGAACGTGCGGTCTATGACGCTTCCGTCCGACATCTTTTTGAGTTTGGCTTTCACATAAGCGCCGCCCTTGCCGGGTTTCACGCGCGAGATTTCCACCACAGTGTACAACTGTTCTTCCAGCAGGATCACCAAGCCATGCCGGAAATTATTTGCAGCGATCACTAATACTTCCTCCTTATTTTCAGTTTTTGATTTATGATGCTCTCGTAACTCAGTTTCTGTCTGACATATTTATCGTTCTGACGATAGCCTCAAGAGCCAGAACGTAGCTTCCTGCGCCAAAACCGCAGATGACGCCAGTGGCAACGGGCGATATATACGAGAAATGCCTGAATTCCTCGCGCCCGAATACGTTTGATAGATGAACCTCAACAGTGGGCAGTTCAACTGCGGCTATGGCATCCCTTATGGCAACACTGGTATGCGTATAAGCCGCCGGATTGATGACTATCCCATCAGCCCAATCCGCGTTATCTCCGATAAAGGAGATTATTTCGCCCTCAGAGTTGAACTGAGCGATTTTCAATTCTACATTCATCTTCTCAGCCAATTCCTGAAGCTGCGCGTCTATCTGCGGCAACGTCTGAACGCCATAAACGCCGGGTTCACGCCTGCCAAGCAAGTTAAGGTTAGGTCCATGAATTATCAGTATTCTCACAGCAATTCTCCCATAAACCTATAGACCCATAGACTTATAGACTTATAGACCTATAAACCTATAAACCTATAGACCTATAAACCTATAAACCGCCTCCCAATATAGCTTCCCGAATTTGGTCGTCGGTAATATCTTCCACAACCCCCGCTTTGCCAATGTCATTCAGGAGAACAAATCTGGGCTTGCCGCCGCTTCTGATTTTCTTGTCGAGATGGACGGCGTCCATGATTTCATCAATGTCCAGATCAGGAAAGGCTGTGGGCAAGCCATAATCAGCAAGGAGGCGGTTTTGCCTTATGGCACAGTCTTTGTCCAGAAGTCCCATGTTTACGGCGAGCCTGGATACAACTGCCATACCAATTGCGATAGCTTCGCCATGTCGAAAGACGCTGAATCCAGTTACCGCCTCGATGCTGTGCCCTATGGTATGCCCATAGTTGAGAATCGCGCGCATATTTTGCTCTCTCTCATCTTTCTCAACTATGGTGGCTTTATTTTTGCACGATCTGGAGACGAGTTGTTCGAGACTCTGTAGATCGAAGCTGAGTATCTTCGCCACGTTGTTTTCCATATACTCAAAAAGCCCGCTATCCATTACCAGTCCGTGTTTGATCACCTCAGCCATACCAGATTTAAGCTCGCGCTCTGGAAGTGTTTTCAGCATGTCCACATCTATGAGAACGAACTTAGGTTGGTGAAAGGCTCCTATGAGGTTCTTGCCGCGGGGATGGTTGATCGCCGTTTTGCCTCCGACACTGCTGTCCACCTGGGCTATAAGGGATGTCGGTATCTGCACAAACGAGACGCCGCGCATGAATGTCGCCGCCGCAAAGCCCGCCAGATCGCCTACGACGCCGCCGCCCAGAGCTATTACGCCCGATTGTCTGGTCATACGAAATTCCACAAAGACATCAAAGAGCTTGCCAAGCCACTCCAGTGATTTAGCTTCCTCGCCATCGGGCACTTCCACTGTTTTTATCTCAACGCCAACCGCCTGTAAGCTCTCCCTCACAGTATCGCCATACAAATCATTGATGACGCTGTTCGTGACAAGAACCACTTTCGATAATGCCTGACGCCCTTTCAATATGTCGCCCAGCCGTGATAAACTCCCCTGTTCGATATAAAGGGGATAACTGTTTTTTTTCAGTTCTACGCGTATTTGCAGCAATTTTTCCGCCTTCTGTTTGCCCAGAAAGTGCTTTTCCGGGAGCAAAATAGCTCAACGGGAGTTTCGCTACTCGAAAAGTTCCGCTATCTTATCAGCCACTTGATGGATCGTAAGTTGAGTCGTATCAATCCTGTGATCGGCTCTGTCGTAAAACGGCTTGCGAGTTCTCAGCATCTCACGTATTTTGCCGATAGGGTCTTTCACCTGAAGCAGAGGACGATGGCTTTCCTTTGATGTCCGCTGGAAGATCGCCTCCGGCGTCGCATCGAGGCAGAACAGCATCCCCGCGCTTTTAAGATTTTCAATGTTCCGCTCTCTTATCACCACCCCGCCGCCCGTGGAGATAACGTGGTTGCTGAGTTTGCAGACCTTTTCCACTGCCTTAGATTCCAGATCGCGGAAATGCTCTTCCCCCATTTCTGAAAAGATTCGGGAGATGCTCATACTGCTATCCGCTTCAATGATGTCATCGGTGTCGGTGAATTCCATTTGAAGCATGTCAGCAAGACGAGTTCCAACGGCGGTCTTGCCAGTTCCCATGAAGCCCACCAGCACTATGTTTGTGATGTTTCTCTTCATTTGCATTTACTGATACATTGGTTTCACATGCCGCTCCTACGGAGCTTGAATATATTATATCAGCATTTTCTATAGACATAACACTCCTACGGAGCTAGGTCACAAGTTAAATAACCAATTTGGTCAAGCACTACTAACTTGACTTTGTCACATTCTTCTGTAGCCCAAAATTCTATCTTGGCTTCTGGGCTGATTCCCCTAATTGCCAACTTAGAAAGTTGGGCTACAACTGGCTCATAATCTAATATGACAAAGTCAAGCTAATCACCATCTTCTTTATTCACAGTTCGGATACATATTTCATCCATGCGTCAAAACTGCCTTTCAACTCCGCGATGCTATCCCCCCCGAATTTTTCCAGCAGGGCATTGGCGATCTCGATAGCCACCACAGCCTCGCCTACCACGCCAGCCGCCGGAACAGCGCAGGCGTCCGACCGCTCCTTGCTCGCCTTGAACGCTTCTTTTGAGATAAAGTCCACAGAGTCAAGCGGCTGAGAGAGTGTGGGTATGGGTTTCATGGCGGCTTTTACAATAATAGGCTCACCGTTGCTGATGCCGCCTTCCGTTCCGCCGGCGTTATTAGTTCTGCGATAAAAGCCTCTGTCGGCGTCATAATAGATTTCGTCATGCACCTGAGAGCCTCTTCTCCGCGCCGCCTCGAATCCCAGACCTATTTCCACAGCCTTGATGGCTGGTATGCTCATAACAGCACGAGCTATTCTGCCATCCAGCCTGCGATCCCAGTGAACGTGGCTTCCCAATCCCGGCGGGACATTAAAGGCTGTGACCTGAAATATGCCGCCCAGAGAGTCGCCCACCTCTTTTGCCGCGTCAATTGCCTCCATCATGCCCTTCTCCGCATCTGGATCGGGGCATCTGACCGGTGAATTTTCCAGTTGATCCCGAAGTTTTTCATATTCCTCCTGTTTCAGAAAGAAAGAATCTCCAGAGGAAATGCCCGCTCCGCCGATCTGCCGCACAAAGCTCATCACCTGAATATCAAACTCCGATAAAAGCCGTCTCGCAATCGCGCCGCAGGCGACACGCGCCGCTGTCTCTCTTGCGCTGGCTCGTTCCAGCACGTTTCTGAGGTCTTTGTGGCGATACTTGATCCCGCCTACAAGATCGGCATGTCCGGGACGCGGTCGCGTGATTTTCCGCGCTTCCGCTTCCTCACCTGTGGCTTCAGGGGACATAACCTTCTGCCAGTTCTCCCAATCTTTGTTCTGAATGGTGAGAGCAATGGGGCTTCCCAGAGTTTTGCCCGCCCGAACCCCAGAGGTGATCTCCGCTCTGTCGCTTTCTATCTTCATTCGCCCGCCGCGACCGTATCCCATCTGCCGTCTTTTCAGATCAGCGTTGATGTCCAACGCGGATAAACGCAACCCTGCCGGAACGCCCTCGATAATGAGGGTAAGGCACTTTCCATGAGATTCGCCGGCGGTTAGAAATCGTATCATAAGAGCAACCCTTTAGAGAAGCAAAGTCTTGGTAGGGGCGGGTAAACGGTCTTTGATTGGTAAATCAAAGACCGTTTACCCGCCCCTACATCGTTAGATCAACTCAATCCCGTTACATGCTGATACCATGACCAGATGGTTTCGCCACACAGCAGGGACAACAGCGCGCCAATCGCTAGAAAAGGACCGAAGGGAATTGCGCTTCCCATCTTCTTGTCGCGAAACAGGATCATGGCTGTTCCAATGATGGAACCTGTAATAGAAGCTGTTACCAATACTATGAGAAGATGGGGCCATAAACCGACATATACCCCGATCAACGCCATCAGCTTTATGTCACCGCCGCCCATTGCCTCTTTGCGAAAAACAGCGGTTCCCGCCACCGCTATCAAGTATATAATCCCGCCGCCAACGACAAGACCCAATAATCTGGACAAAAGAAAACCGAAATCGCCTTTAACAACAGCGATAGCGATAGCGAACAGCAAACCAGCGATCAGCCCCGGAAAGACTATCCTGTCAGGTATAATAGTGAATTCCAGGTCTATAAAGGATATGACTATTAGAAGCGCGGCGAAAACGCACGCCGCCGCAAGCTCTAACGCCATGAGCGGTATGTCCTGGCGAAAAACCATGCTCCTGTGCAGCATTAAAACAAACAGCCCGGCTGTCAGCAGTTCAACGATCATGTATCGCGGGGAGATTTTTTTCTTGCAGTATCGGCATTTGCCGCGCAGAAAAATATAACTGAATACGGGCACGTTGTCCAGCGCGCTGAGAGTATGCTCGCAGTGTGGACAATACGAACGCCTGGGCGAAGCGACAGAGCCTTTGCGGGGAATTCTGTATATACATACGTTCAGAAAACTCCCGAATACTAAACCAAAAGCGATGGCTATGAGGTATATCATTCGAGTTTCATTTCCTTTGCAAAGCTGAAGCTGATCTCCTTCGAGCCGCCAGATTCATATTGATCAGGAGCCGCGTCCCCCTTCGGGATCACAACTTTCTGTTTCTCAATCTCCACCGCATACGTTCCGCCCCAGGGGTTATTCTGAACCGCCTTTTTGCTGGCATAAGGTCCCATCCATCCGGATACTTCCGGGTTGTCCAGAAGATCCTCGATCCGCTGGCACTCCTGTCCTTCTGTGTCCACCCTGTATCTGACAAAGCCATCCGCGATAGCCAGAACGTCGCGCTCGGCGTGGGAAATGCGCCCCATTTTCACCGCCCTGGGTATGGCAATAACTGCTATTATCACCACGATTGCCACCACAATTACGAGTTGAATTTTTGTCATGTATGCTCCACTATTCACTGTAAAATATCTACGTCAATTTTCACGTATTGTCCGCGATGCTGTGTTAGCCCGTGCAGATGCGTTGGACTGTCGAAAATCAGTCGGCTGCCGTGAACGTTTCTTTCATACTGGTCGCCTTCCGCCGTGCCGACTACTACGAAGTATTTCCAGTTGCTCTGCGCTATATAAGCCAGATGCTTGCTGTCAGGGCTGAAAACCAGCGTATCCTGCATGATGCGGTCGTATTCTTTTTCTTCCTTTCCATCTATTACGACACACCATTTGTTGCCTTTGCGTATCGTGTAGGCTACGCGTTTGCTGTCAGGGCTGAACACTATTTTGTTTTCCTGGATAACATCGTACTTGATCGAAGGCTTTTCGTCAATTACAAACGTCTGTTTGAGACCCTTCTTAGCGATATAGGCAAGGCGCTTGCCATCCGGACTGAACACAATAAATTCGACCGCCGCCTCCGCTTGCTTTTCTTCGCCATCAACCACAATCAGATTTGCCCTGACCTTCTTCGCCCCGTAAGCCAGATGTTCGCTGTTCGGGCTGAATACGGGAGCGCAGGTAATACTGCTGTATGGTTCGCCTTCCTGTCCGCCTTTTACTACCGCCCATTGTCTGCCCGTTTTTACGCCATAAACCAAGTGATCGCTGTCCGGGCTGAAAACGACGGAGTGTTTCATAATCCCATTGTATTCTTTCCCCTCATTTCCATCCATCACTACCAGCCATTTGGTGCCCTTTGCGACTCCGTAGGCTATATGGCTGCTATCCGAACTGAAGACAGGCGTTCCATCTACAACAGCGGCATATCTCCCTTTCTGTTCTTTGCCATCTACTATCAATATTCTTTCGTCGTCTTTTCGAGCGGCGTAAGCTATACGCTGACTGTCTGGGCTGAAAGCGATGGTGATTCCTATGCCATCGTACAGCTTCCCTTCCTCTTCGTTCACAGACACTGACCAGCTTGTACCTCTAGTCACAGGGAGAGCCAACTTTTTGCCATCCGGGCTGAACATGAAGGCGGACATGCCTATGGTGCTGTATCGTTTCAACTGCTTGCCGTCAAGCACTATGATTACTGATTGATCCTTGCTAAAGCCAAAGGCTATATGCCGACAATCAGGGCTGATGGTGAGGGTCTGGGGGATAATCCCGCTGGGTATGCTCCCCAGAGGCGTTATGCGGGTCTCCAAGCGTATGTCCGCAACAGCAGCCATTAGCGCGGCAGCCATCGCAAGAACGACAACCGATGCACATAAGAATGACACTTTTCTGCTTCTGACCATATCCATTTTCCCCCTTGTCTTTTTCTTATCCACTGCCAACTGCGCTTTCTGTCTTTGCTGTAAGTTTTTCCTGACGTTCCCTGTCCCACGCACTTCGTATCTGCTTCGCGTATACGGTCTCTATTAGTTCAGGTTTGACTTCCCAGATGAATTGCGAGGGAGTCATTCCTCTATCGCTTATCCTGAACCCTACTGAGGTCATGTATAGCTGTTTTTCCGCCCTGGTCATACCCACGTAGCAGAGCCGCCTTTCCTCCTCAAATTCCTCCTCCGTCTGATTCGGTCGCATGAGCGGGAAATTGCCCTGCTCCATCCCTATCATGATGACTACGGGAAACTCGGTTCCTTTTGCCGAATGAACCGTCATCATCGTCACTTTGTCCTCAACTTCATCATCATCAGGCACGTCAACGCTTGTGAACAACGCCGCATGACGGAGAAATGCGTTCAGTGACTTGTCATAGCTACTGCGCTCAAAATCAAGCACGATATTTTGGAACTTTGACTTTGTTGTATTCCAGTCAATGTCATCTTCTGTGTCCGGCGGCTTCTCTTTTTTCATATTGTCGAGGAACCTGATAGCCTCCTCCTGCTCGGCGGCTTCCAGATTCATTACGGGAAGAATCTCGGCGACCGCGTCGGATTGCTTTCTCTGCCGCAGGTGACGTAGAGCGGCGTTGTAAAAGGCGATGTTTTCCTTTTCCATAGCCGCGTTTTTTTCTAATATGCCGATGCCTACCAGCGGCAATACCTCTGGCAGGCTTGTTCTCACAAATTGCCCGAGATCAACGCGGCGCAGTTTGCGGAAAAGCAACTCGGTTAGATCCACGTCCGCCTCGGCTCTGTGCAGTTCTCCATATTTCAGGCTGAATTTATCAGCCAGCGCGCTCAATCCGTAGTTTTCCAACGGAAATAGTTTTTTGGCAACAGAAAGTGTATCATACGAAGCGTTTGACAATTCCGCCTTGCCCATATAAGATTTCAGATGTCTGGCGATAACTTTGTTGTCAAACTCTTTGATGTTGTGTCCAACCAGAATACTGTCGCCGACGAAATCCAGAAACAATGGCAAAGCAGCTTCTATGCCCGGCTGATCCTTAACATCCTCATTGGTTATCCCGTGTATTTTTGTGCTGAACTCAGGTATTTTCCCCCCGGGTTTGACGAGTTGGTGAAATTTGCCAGTTCCTCGTCTCGCTCCCATTTTCTTAGCGCCGATCTCTATTATCTCCGCTGTTTTTGCGTTATTTCCCGTCGTTTCCAGATCGTAAACCACAAGGTTATCAATGTTGTCGGACTCGTATGAAGCCAGCAATCTCTGGCAAAACTTCAGGGCTGTGGTGGACACAACGCCGCCCGCGCCGGCAGGTAAACTGGCAATGCAGGGCGGAAGTTCTTCGCCGGCGTCTGTTCCAATGAGAATAGCGCGCTCGATGATCTCGGCGGGAATGTCGTCCCGCGAGCCGATAATAACGTAAAGAGTATTCTCCTCTTTTTGCTCTAGCTCAATGTCATGCGAACCATCGTCAAGCGGAAGGAACTGGCATGAAGCTTTTTCGCCCATGTCGAGGTAGTTCTGGAGTACGTGCATGAGTATTCCCGCCGCGCAGTAGTTGTCCATTCCGTAGGCGGCGATTATCGCCACAGGCTGTTTTTGCTGTATATTACCGTAGATCGCGTTCACCGGCTGCCAGAGATTGTTCATATCTCCGGGACTCTGGATGGCTGAAAGATCAGTCGTATGATATGGGCTTTGTGTTGATTCAAGAAATTCAAACAACCGCCGTACAGCGTTGGTAACGGATTCATCCTCTACGGCGGCTACAAAACTGTCAACCGAAGATACAAAGCGTCTGATCCGATTTTTTGTCAGAGGTCCCACGTTCACTAAAGGCGTTTCGCTTTCGACGATATTTCGCAATAGCGCGCCGAATTCGACGCCGCTTTTTCTCGCAACTCGCTCCAATTGAAGCTTCGTCAGTTCATCCATAACCGGGGCAGGGAAGTTCACCACTGCATCTATGTATAACTCTGGGTGCCAGCAGATCAGCCGCAGATAGTTGACCACGCCGCGCACGATTGTGTCATCGAAAAAGCTCTCACGGCGTATGCGATTGACCTCAATGCGGTGATCCAGCAGATACTGCTCAAGCTTATCAGCCAGCCTGTGGGTTCGGTAGAAGATAGCTATCTGCCCGGGCGAATAATGCTTTTCCTGCACAAGCCTGTTGATTAGCCACTCCACGAGCCTCAGTTCTTCGTTCACCGTATCCAGCTTGTAGTGGTACACAATCCCGCCTCTATCATTATCTGTTATGAGCGCGCCTTTTCTGCGTCCCGTGTTTTTCCTTATGAGGCTCTGTGAGGCGGCAAGTATGTTCTGGGTTGATCTGAAATGATCAACAAGATGAATTTCCCTGGGCTTGTAGGATTTCCTGAAGCGGTCTATGAACGAGGGGTCAGAACCGCGCCAGCTATATATGGACTGGTCGTCATCAGCCACAACCATTATGTTTTTGCTGGGATTGCACAGAAGGCGCACAAGTTCATATTGTGCTGGATTTATGTCTTGATATTCGTCAACCATCAGGAACTCAAATTTTTTGTGTAGTTCATCCCGCACATCAGCGTGATCTGTCAAAAGATTTACGGTTTTACATATCAGATCATCGTAATCCAGAGCGTCGTGATCGCTCAGGAAATTCTGATAACGCTTTGCCACTTCCACGAGGTCGTCCATCGTCACGATCTGGCTATCGTCCGCCATGATCTGGCTCACACGCGCGGTTTTATGCGGCAGTATAGGGTCTTCGAGTTTGAGCTTGGCGGCGGAAATGAAATCCAGCGCCAGCCACATCTGATCTTCTGAAATGCTGGGACCGAAGTCGCGTATATACTGGGAGATGATCTTTTTCTGTTTTTCCTCGTCAACTATGCCAAAGCGCGGGGGCAATCCTATTTTTTCGCCGTATTCTCTGAGTATGCGGACACATGCGGCGTGGAAGGTATGTATCCAGACCTCCATACCGATAGTCTCGCCCAGCAGCGCGTCGGAATGAAGTCTATCCTTCATCTCACCAGCCGCTTTGTTGGTGAAAGTAACTGCGAGGATGTTTTCAGGCGGTATGTCGTGATGTCTTATGAGATATGCCACCCTATATGTGATCACACGGGTCTTGCCACTGCCAGGACCAGCCAAAACTAACGCCGGTCCTTTGTAGTGATATACGGCTCTTTTCTGCTCTCCTTTTAGTTCCCGCTCTATGTTCATGATCTCTGGATTCTTACATCAAATATCGGCGCGAAAGACCTCTTTAACTCACTACATTATATCACTATGCGCAGGAAAGGTCAATAGAGGGAAAAATCGCAAATATTTGACATGCTGACAAATTTGTAGTATAATTCTATAGTAGAATAGGTAGCTTGTTCGCCGGAGGTTGTTTGGATGGACAGGCTATGACATCCGTTGACAATAACTGAGAGCGTTTAGCGTTTCTGTGCTCATCGTTATTCTAGAACTGGAGGTGCACGATCATGAGAAGGTTATATCGCTGTTTTATTCTTGCAGTTGCGGCGTCTGCGCTGGTCATATTATTAGGCGGATGTGCCATCGGTATCAAACCAAGAGCCTATGATGTGCCTCCAGAAGATGAAGTTTACTATGAAGAGTCGGTTTCCGGTCCGTATTACGACACGGGTTTCAGATCAAGTGGCTACGGCTATAGTGATTCCAGCTATGATCCCTGGACAATGGGCACTTACTACCAACATTACAGCGGTCCGCCGCGTCCGAGCGCAAGTTCAGGCAGATCAAGCGCGAGCCATACCACAATTGAGAACAAGCGACCGACAGTGAAGGACAGGAATTCCTCTTTCGCCAATCAGTTGAAAGCCCCTGTCAGCAGTAGCGATGCCAATTCGAAAAGAAGCAGATCAAGTTTGCGCGAGCGCAGAAAAACAAACTCCCAAATCAGCGACTCCGCCCGTCGGAAAGTAAAAAGGAATGTAAATCGAGAAGCGTCTACAGCATCCCAAAAAGGCGAGTCAACCAATGACGCTCATGTGAAACGAAAAAGGCCTCAAGTCCAGAAATCCCCGCAAAAAGTCCAACCCAAGAAGGTAAAATCGCCAGCCGAAGAAGAAGAGGACGAAAAAAACAAGAAAAAGAGAGTCTCTGAATAGCAAGCCCTCTTGAAAATATCATCTCTACTTACCAATTAGCGTCGGAACAGGTTAATTGCAGTTTTGAGAAGGAGAATATCACCACGTGACAACAGAAAAAACAGGAAATGGCATACATGAAATGGTGCCGCAAAAGGATATGCGTGAGTCGGCGCGAAAACTGCGGGATACCTACGCCTGCAAGCCCGGAATTCCTCTTTTCAAACGCGAATTTGGATTCTACTGCCTTGAGGAATGGAAAAAACAGGGAATGCCCGAAAATATTCCCCGGCACGAGCTTTTTGACTACGATCAATCGGGAAGCCACGGTCTTGGTCAGCTTGGCTGGTGCGAAGCCGCGTTTTATCCTGTTTTTGAAACCAAAACGCTGGAAGACAGGGGTGCACACGAACTGGTTCAGGACTACGCAGGACGCCATGTGCTGTATTTCAAAGGACGACGCAACGGGTTTATGCCGGAATATCTCGATCATCCGGTGAAAGATATGAAAACGTGGGAGGAAAACGTAAAATGGCGGCTTGATCCTGCAACGCCAGAACGGTACGCTGATCTGGAAGGGCGAATGGAGAACGCCAAAACCAACGCCGCGTTCGGCATGATAATACAGCAGGGGCTTATCGGTGGATATATGTATCTGCGCAGTCTCATCGGTCCTGAGCATACCTTATACGCCTTCCACGACATGCCCAACGTCATCCATGACTGCATGAAAACGTGGTTTGAGTTGGCTGATACTGTCATCGCCCGCCATCAGGAACACGTCACTATTGACGAGATTTTCTTTGCGGAGGACATCTGCTACAATCACGGTCTGCTAATCTCGCCTGACATGATGCGTGAGTTTCTTTTTCCTTACTATCAGCAGATTATCAGCAACCTCAGAGCGCGCCAGATTGACAGGACTCGCCATCTTTACATACAGATTGACACCGATGGTTTTGCCTCTCCTGCGATTCCCATCTATCAGGAGATTGGCATGGACGTAATGAGTCCGTTCGAGGTCGCCTCTGGCTGTGATGTGGTGGAACTTGGAAGGCAGTATCCCGGTTTAGCCATGTTCGGCGGCATTGACAAACGTATTCTTGCCAAAAGCAAGAGGGATATTGACGAACATGTAGAATACATCCTTCCCGCAATGCGCGAACGCGGCGGGTACATTCCCACATGCGATCACGGCGTGCCGGCGGAAGTGCCCTACGAAAACTATCTGCACTACCGAAAACGCTGTGTGGAATTGGGCGGATGAATCAACATCAGAAGACAATAGAGGCTTTATGAGGGAAGATAGGGTCCGGTGGCTCTGCTGGACTTCAAATCCAGTTAGGGGTGGTTACCATCCCTGGTGGGTTCGACTCCCACCTTCCCTCGCCAACCCCTTTATTCATGCGATTTTACAAGATTTTCCAAACAACTTCTGACAGCTAAAAACTGCTCAAAATTCCAACCGTGCGTGCCATATAAGTGCCATAAAAAGAGCAAGTTTACTGCAAAATCAGCGAATATCAGTGCCTTTAGTGTGCAAAACGCGTGAAAAACTGAATTCCTTAGAAAAATACTGAAAGATTCCCAACTATCCTGAAATCCACCCTACTAGATTCCAAAACAGATAGAGCGGTTGGCTGAAAATTGGCTCCTAGATCAGACTATATGGCTCTCATAAAATAAGAAAACAACTGATCTTATAAGCATACTCTATTGGGAAATGACTGTAACTACATGATCCAAAGAGAATGCGCCATAAGATATGTTATGATCTATATTATTGCCAGAATCAGCAAATTATGTTATAATAATACTAACTTCGAGTAATGTTATGTTATTTTTTTATACAGGAGTACGAAATGCCTGATCAGATATCGAAGAAGGTTGAAGATTATCTGAGTTGGTTTGAGGATTACCTGCGAGCAATAAGCATGGCTGAGAATACGGTAGAATCCTACGGACGCGATGTAAGACAGTTTCTGAAGTTCTTGGGAGACGAAGGAGCGGATATTGGGGATGTGGATGAGGAAATGCTGCTCCGGTTCCTGCAGAAGCTTACAGAAAGAGAGTTGACCAGCGCCACCAAACGCCGAATGATGGAAGGACTAAAGACTTTCTTCCGCGCTATGAAGAAGGTGGGTCAAGTAAATGCAAATCCATTCACTGATTTCCAGGATATGCCCAAGGTCAAAGATAATAACATGCGCGTTCTTACCGAGATGGAGTATCGAGCACTCCGGGATGTGGTGAGAAGCAGTCGCCGGAAGAGTAGCATCCGTGACTATGCCATACTGGAACTGGCGCTTCAGACCGGGTTGCGTAGGTCAGAAATATGCTTTCTGACTTTGAATGACATAGAGTTTTCCACTAGAGCTATTGTGGGGCATGTGAGAGTCCGGGAAGGCAAAGGGGGAAAGGAACGGACTGTAACGTTAAACAATGTGGCAGAAGAGGCTATTAAAGAATATCTGACCGTAAGACCAGAAGACACGGGATACAAGGAGATTTTCCTGAATAACCGTTTTAAACCTTGTAGCCCGGTAGTCATAAGCTCCGTCTTCAGGAAATACATAGAAAAGGCTGGCATAAATGGAGCTTCCTTCCACTCTCTACGTCACACCTTTGCCACTCACAGTCTGAAAAAGAATACCAACATCATAGTAGTCCAGGAAGCTTTGGGTCACAAGAGTCTCACAACTACTCAGAAGTATATACATTTCCTACGCGAGATTATGGATGAGCAGCTTACTAAGAATGCTTTATAACTCAGATTCTGAAGAAATGGCTAGAGAAGAGGAATTTGATTTCCTTTTTGCAGGAGATAGCTATGAAAGAAGAGCTTCGACGGGGTCAACAGCAGCCCGAAGATTCACGCAGTAGATATGCTGATCTCTATGATTCCGCTCCTATTGGCTATTTTACAGTTGCCGAAAATGGGCTGATACTAGAGACAAATCTCACAGGTGCTAACCTATTGGGGATGGAAAGGAATTCCCTGATTGGAAAGCCACTGTCTCATCTCGTTGCCAGGGATGATCAGGATGTATTTTGTTTGCATCACAATCAGATTTTTGCAGAAAAGACTCCACAGACTTGCGAAATAAAGATTGTGAGAAAGAACGGCACCCAGTTTTATGCACGATTGGAAAGTATGGTCACGCAGGATCATGATGGCAATCTCAGCCGATATCGAACGGTTATGAGCGACGTCAGTGAGAGCAAACGAATAGAGGAGGCTCTGCAGGAAAGCCAGAGGAAATACAGATTTCTATTCGAATACACTCCGGTGGGAGTGGTGATTATCAATTCCGATGGCAGGATATTAACTGCGAATCCAGCAAGTGCGAAAATGCTGAACTATGAAGACCCAGAGGATCTCGTAGGCAGAGATGTTACTGAGTTATATATAGATCCAGAACAGCGGAAATCTCTCCATGCAGAGCTAATAGAGAGAGGCTATGTAGAGAACTACGAGATAGCGTTAGCGCGAAAGGATAATACACCAATCTATGCCACATCCAGTTGTATAGCTCGTAGAGATGAAGAAGGCGATATTCTGCGATTCGAGATGTTTTTCAAGGATATCACCGATCGCAAGCAATCAGAGAGAGAATTGAGTAGCGATGGCGACAACCTTGCGAAACTGGTAAAAGAGCATACAGCCGAATTAAGAATGATCAACGCACAGCTTCAACAGCAAATCACTGAACGCAATTGGGCAAAGGAGGAACTTCAGCGTAACTATGATATCCAAACCGAAGTGAACTCGCTTATACTCCTATCACTCGGGGACATATCTCTGGAGGAGATCCTGAAGTATGCGCTTGACACTGTCCTTTCAATCCCGTGGTTTTCCTTTGAATCAAAGGGAGGCATATTTGTTGCGGAACATGACTCTGAGGTACTGGTAATGAAGGCTCAAAATGGACTTCCCGAATCAGTACAAAAGGCATGCGCGCGAGTTCCCTTTGGGAAATGTCTCTGTGGGCGGGCAGCATTGACACAGGAGATACAGTGTATTAGTTGCCTCGACGCTCGTCATGATATTATATATGAAGAGATTGCTTCTCGCAGTGGGTACGCTGTCCCTATACTGTCTGCTGACAAGACAATTGGGGTAATAATCTTGTATATGAGAGAAGGACACCGCCGCGATGAAAGAGAGGAGGAGTTCCTGACTGCAACCGCCAATACGCTGGCTGGCATCATTAAACGTAAACAGGCAGAAGCAGCGCTGGAACAAGAACGGACTATGCTGGCCACTCTATATGACATCTCAAGTGCTCTTAACTCCACTGCTGATATAAATGCTCTGCTGAAATCTATTATCCGAAAAACTAAGGAATTACTGAACGTGGAGAATGCTTCGATTCTCTTCTGGGATAAAAAGAAAAATGAGCTGTATCCGCCCATAGCTCCAGTGGTAGTGGAAAAGGAGGGAATGGAGACTCGACCAGATTGGTTCCGCCCCCCAACTGCTTCCAGCGTTGCCGGCTGGGTGTTTCGCGAGGGCAAGCCAGCTTTAGTGCAGGATGTAAGTGCAGATGAGCGTTTCTATAAGGAAATCCATGAGAATACAGAGCCTTTAGTGAAATCCATCTTATGCGTGCCCTTGCGCGGCAGAGAGGGCATATTGGGTGTCGTTGAAGCGGTTAATAAAAAGGAAGGTGGATTTACGGTGAGCGACCAGCGTATGTTGGAAGCCATAGCAGACAATATTGCCGTTTCCATTGAGAAAGCTAATCTATATCAAGACCTGCAAAGAGCCGAAGCGCTTCTAAGACGTCAAAACGCTGAACTAAGGAGAGCAATTAAGCAAAAGTATAGGTTCGAGAATATCATCGGCAATAGTGACAAGATCATGGATGTGCTCAAAAAGGCGGAGCAAGTTGCGCTGACCGATTCCACAGTGTTGATATACGGTGAAACAGGTACGGGTAAGGAATTGTTGGCACGGGTAATTCACCAGAGCAGTCCGCGTTCGTCGAAGAATTTTGTGCCTATAAACTGCGGTGCCATTCCAGAAAACCTATTGGAAAGCGAATTATTCGGACATGAAAAGGTCGCTTTCACGGGGGCGACTGTGCGGCGAATCGGTCGCTTTGAAGAAGCCAATGGTGGAACTCTGTTCCTGGACGAGATTAGTGATATGGATATAAATCTCCAGGTAAAACTGCTCCGTGTCCTCCAGGAGAGCGTTATCCAGCGTCTAGGTAGCAATGAGGACATTTCTGTGGACGTCCGCGTGATTGTGGCTACTCACGAAGATCTAGACCAATTAGTTTCGGAAGGGAGATTCCGTGAGGATCTATATTATCGACTTAAGGTATTTGAATTAGAGCTTCCGCCGTTGCGAAAACGTCAAGGAGATATTCCTTTACTTATCAACCATTTCATCGCGTATTACAATGAAAGATTAGGTAAACAGATCGCCGACATCGAGGATGCAGCGTTGGGCATTCTGTGCCGATATAATTATCCAGGGAACATTCGAGAACTGCAGCATCTTATCGAGAGAGCAATGGTTTTATGTAAAGGGAACGTAATAACGACTGATATCCTCCCTGAGGAGATGCAAACCCCAATGAAAAACGTCAAAATTTCGATGTTCAGCCAAGAGCGTTTTGCTATTCCTAGAAACAAGGAAGAATTGCGAACTGCTAGAACTGAAGCGCAGCGAAGAATCGAAAACCTGTTTTTAACAGAATTACTTTCCAATACTCACGGAAACGTATCCAAAGCTGCTCGGAAGGCAGGAATGGATCGCTCCTGGTTAATAGAATTGATCGGTAGACATCAAATAGATTTAAGTCGGTTCAGGGATGAGGTGTAATAACCCTCGCTGTTGATGGGTAACCCTCAACAGTTTCCAATGATCTGTTGTCTAGTGTTACTTTGTTAAGAGCTATAGGTCTGAATCAGAAAGATGGGAAGTTGATTCTATAGACCTGCGTAACGACTTAGAAAAATAACATATACATCGCTGAATAAACTGAAGTCGGTTTCTCAGTGAGCCAGAATGATGGGCGTCTTGCTTGATGCGAGGCGCTTTTTTCATGTCCACCCCACTTTGGTATGCTTTATGCTCTAGAGTAGAGCACCTGAGATTATATAAGGCGGCACAGTGTGAAGATTTTTCGTAGCTGTGGCACATTGTATATGGTCTATCAAATAAACGGAAAACGGGTCATATTCTTTGGTTCATGGGGGTTTTCTCGACGAATTGAGCAAGGAGCATTTTTCCCTCATCTCCGAGAATGTTTAGCAACATCGGCCCGCACAATGGCACTCCCGAGGAAAGGGAGAAAATACTAAAGAGCATAGGTTTGAAACCATACATGGAAAACAGTGATGGTACAGTTGAGGGGGATTTCTATCTTGAACCCGATACAGGCATACTGGTTGTCGGAAAGCAAAACGATTTTGATCCCCAGAATCCGATTCTACCAGACGGTTTGAAATGTTGAAAACTCATATTGACTCGGCTTTTGTTGAAAGCGTGAGAACTGATCTACATAGAAACAGAAGCTGTGAGAACTGAAAAAGGCAGGAATCAAGATATGAAGGTAGCCGTATCAGCAATAGGCGCAGATCTCGATGCTCCGGTGGACATCAGATTTGGCAGATGTCAGTACTTCATCATTGTGGACTCTGATACATTGGAATTTGAAGCCATTAAAAATCCCAACATAGGCCTTATGAGCAGAGCTGGCATGCAGTCGGGTAAGATGATGGCGGACAGAGGTGTTCAGATTATACTGACGGGCAACATCGGTCCCAACGCATTCCAGACGCTATCGGCCGCCGGCATCCAGATAATAACCGGAGTGACTGGTGTGGTGAGGAAAGCTATCCGTCGGTTCAACAGCGGTCAGCTTCAGCCGGTAACCAGAGACACGGTGCCCGAATACTTCGGTGTGAGAACTGATTTGCATATTTGCATAGAAGATGATGAGTTTGTATGAACCTTTCGGCTGCAAACTGCTCCCCAATCATGCAGGCGCACAGATAGAGTGGAATTTACGTATCTGGCTTTGGTCTGATAGCGATAGAAGCAAATATGGAGTATACAAACAGGTTGATGCAACATTTCGGGACTAAGGAGGAGAAACGGGAATTTCTCGGAAGAATGATTAAGCATTTCAACAAGGAGAAAGTTGTTACAGAAAAGACTTTGGAGAGAGTCAAGATGCTTAGGGATCAGATGTAATCGAAGTTGGACTTATGTAGTACTTATCTTTCGCTCATTTTAAAAGCACTTTCGCGAATTTGGGTCTGATCGCTGCAAACCGTTGTCTAGAACGACTTTATGAACCCTGCTAACTTTCCACCAAAGGCGTATTGTCAACGAATCATGCAGCACAGCGATGAGAAAAATCGTCAAGTTGCTTTGTTTCCCCTCTTCGTTTTGAGGACAACAGCGGTCGTCAGATGTAGATACAGCTGCTAAGAACAGGGATTTACATCAACTTGAGGCAGAAAGTTGGTTTTCTGCAATTTACGAAACTCGATCCAAAATAAGCGAAAGATAAGTAGTAGTCCAAGAAGAGAAACATAGTTGCCCGATTCATCGGGCGTGGAATAAGGGCCTGATAAATCAGGCAACCACAATTTATGTAGAAGCGGGAAAATTAGGAACGCCATGTTACGAAAGAAAGGAGTGGATTACTGTGATGAGAGTGTTAAACAACATTTCCTACATAATTCTGTCAGTCATGCTGTTGGCTATAGCCGCCTGCTCCAAAACGGTAGTTGTCCAGGAGCTTGAAAGCAAAGCAACGATGGTAGTGGATTCAGATCCGGAAGGCTCGTCTGTCTATGTTGACGAGCAGATGGTAGGCAAAACTCCCTGCATAGTCAAGATCGATGCCGGGATTTGGGGAAGGCGTGAGGTGACGGTAGCCGTTTCAAAGGCGGGGTATCGGACGAAGCGAGCGGAGGTGACACTGGTCGCAGGTAAACAGGCAGAGTGGATAAACATTCGTCTCGACAGGAAAGCGACGCTGGTGGTGGACTCCGAGCCAGATGGCGCGTTGGTATATGTTGACGGGCAAATAGTGGGCCAAACTCCCTGCACCGCTGAGATCGATCCCGGAGACAGGAGAAAACGTGAGGTGACAGTAGCCGTCTCAAAAGAGGGGTATTGGACGAAGCGAGCGAAGGTGACATTGACTGCCAGCAAACAGGTGGAGTGGACGGATGTTCGTCTCGATAGTCTCCCCGCCGATCAACCTTCCGCCGACCGCCGACTTGAAGAGTTCACTAGCCAGCCTATACTCCCTGCGTATCCGTTAGATTCGGAAGAACGGGGGTATATTTTCTCGCGCTCCTGGCCGGAGGAACCGGGTATTGTCTTCAATAGTCCCCATGGTGTGACAGTGGACAACTTCGGGAATATCTATGTATCCACTGATCATCGTATTTTCAAACTGTCGCCGGATGGGAATGTGATACTCTCATGGGGAACGTATGGCTCCCATGACGGGCAGTTCAATGAGCCTGCTGGTATAGCAGTGGATAGTTCTGGGATTGTTTATGTCGCTGATGAGCTGAACAATCGCATCCAGGAGTTCACGCCAGATGGCATGTTCCTGACCAAATGGGGAACAGAAGGCGATAGCGATGGGCAGTTCCATGGACCCAATGGTTTAGCACTGGACGGCTCTGGGAACGTCTACGTGGCTGACAGTTACAATTACCGCATCCAGAAGTTCACGTCAGATGGCATGTTCCTGACTAAATGGGGAACAGAAGGCAATGGCGATGGACAGTTCAGTGGGCCCGGCGCTATGGCTGCTATAGCACTGGACAGTGAGGGGAATGTATATGTGGCGGATGTTGAGAACCGCCGCATCCAGAAATTCACGTCAGATGGCATGTTCCTGACCAAGTGGGGGACAGAAGGTAGTGGAGAGGGACAGTTCATTTATCCCCAGGGCATAGCAGTGGATAGCGTGGGGAATGTGTATGTGGCGGATGTAGGCAGTATCAAGAAATTCACGTCAGATGGCGCTTTCCTGGCTGAATACGGCGAACACGGCAGCGGCTATGGTCAGGTAGATTATCCTCTTGGTGTAGCAGTGGACGGTTGGGGGAACATCTATATCGCTGATACTGAAAACGACCATGTTCAGAGGTTCTCATTAGAGAGGTGGCTCCCTGATTAGGTAGGAACAAGCATTCCAGCGATGGATGGTTCTATTGTCCCTTCGATATGGCATTAGACGGCCTCGGGGAGTCAATGTGACCGATGCTGATATACAAATTTCAAGAGTGAAAATCTTTTCTTGGATTACTATAGTGTATATTCAATGCCCGGATCCGGTATGTAGTGACTCACCCCTGGCAAATGTTAGTAACCTGGATTTATGGAGAACGAGATATGTGCCAATCAAATGCATACTTAGAACACAATGGACAGCAGCAACTCATAATTGAGGATGTAGGGTTAATGAGGCCTGAAGGTGACAAGATTTTGCTCATAAGTATTTTCGGGGAGGAAGAGCTTGTAGATGCAAAAATCAAAATGATCGACCTTCTCCACCATAAAATAGTTCTGGAGAAGGCATAGGTGATTCATGAAATGTTCTCGTATAGGTCTGGTGACGGAATACGCGAATTCCTCGAATATTATGTCCTGGTAGTTCTCGACGAGAAAGCATCGACAAAGGGTAAGATTGCCGAAGTTATTCAGGAGAGGAGCTCTGATAATACCCAGTATCGTCCTGGAAGCGTTCTCCGCGTGGCAGATGAAGAAGTCGAAAGGACTATTGCGGTATTGCTGAGGAGAAACTCCATCAGAAGAAGTGATGATGAGGAAACCTACGAGATTACCGACGCGGGGAAGAAAGCGCTGGAAGGAGCCAACGCAGTTAAGGAGAAGATGAGTGGATCGAAAGAGGAAGCTGTTGAAAAACTCATCTCGCTTCTCGATCCATGTCCTCCAGAGAAATATGTGCTTGATGTGGGAACGGGAGAAGGCTATCTTGCTTTTAAGCTAGCTGAAGCGGGGTTTAAAGTCCTCGGGATAGATTCAAGCGATTTCGGTTACTCCAAGGACAGCATTCAGAAGGCGAATGAGAAAATCGATGGGGAAAAAAATTATGATGTTGAGTTTCGGGTGGCTGACGTAAAGGAACTTGTGGATGTGGGGAACGCGTTCGACTACGTGGTCACCAGTCAAGCGGTACACTGTATGAAAGATCAGAGCGGCTGTCTGGAGGCGATATACTGCCTGTTGAAGCCGGGAGGAAGATTCATCTCCGCGGACTTCCTGATAGGCCTGCGCGGCTTCTTCGCACATGGCTTCCACTGCTTTCTGGCCCTCTCGAAGGAGGAGTGGGAACAGACTCTACTCGAATGTGGATACACAAATGTAAGAGCCTATGAAGTTAATGATTACTGTGTTGTAGAAGCCCAGAAGCCTGCCACTGGATGATCCTGGGCCGACGGTCAATGGATAGGGGTAGCATCATGTTAGAAATGCGAGCTAAAGCTTGCTGCTCCAGCGAATTTGATTGCTAATGGAGGGAGAAATGGGGATATTTGACAGATTTCTGAAAAAGCCTGGTGAGGGTGGCGAAGAAGAGGTTCAAACTATGGATTCTCTGGCGGAGGATGAGTATCCCGCTATGCCGCTGAAGGTGAGCGATGATGATTTTGACATGGTAATTCAGAGGTTCCCTGTGGTGGTGGTTGATTGCTGGGCGCCCTGGTGTATGCCTTGTTTGATGGTTGCACCTATAGTTGCGGAACTTGCTAAAGATTATACAGGCAAGATCGTATTCTGCAAACTAAATATGGATGAAAATCGCTCCATAGCGATGAAATACGGGATACAATCCATCCCGACGTTGTTGGTATTCCAGAATGGCGAGTTGGTGGATCAGATCATTGGCGCTGTGCCGAAGCGCGAACTAGAAAGTCAGGTAACGAAACACTTGACATCGTAGATAAAGCGCATATGCAGTATATAGAGAGGAAAACGATGTTAAATGTAAGAAGAGATGTCTGTGCTGGATGTGGGGTATGTACCCGCGCATGTCCAACGGACGCTATATCGTTGGATGCGGGTAAGGCACAGATTGATCAGAGCCTGTGTACTGAGTGCTATCTGTGTGTTCAGGCGTGCCCAGGAGGAGCGATAATAGCTGTAGAGGCGGGTTTGAAACCTGCTGCTGTCCCATCAGTACAAGAATTAAGAAACAATCTCTTGCATTTACAGGCGGAAGTGCAAAGAACTGCTCGAAGATTGAGAAGTCTGGAACAACGGAGAAAGATACACCATACTTGAAACTGAGGAGGTCAGCCTCGATAAGTGATGCCGAAGAACCGGAATTCCCACCGGTAGGCCATCGTGGAAGGAGATGAGGAAATGCCGTTGTATGAATATGAATGCCAGAAATGCGGCAAGGTTACTGAAATCCTGCAGAGTCATGCAGAAGCCGATAAAGAGGTAAAATGTCCTGAATGTGGCAGCTTTGAGATGAACCGTAAGTTTTCGACCTTTGGGGTGGTCATGGGTTCGGGCAAGGCAAGCAGCGCCGGATCTGCTGTTAGTTGTCCCACTGGCACATGTCCATTACCTCCAATGTCATAGCGGGAATATCGAGGCTGACATCCTGGTCTCGGGCAACGCCGTTACATTTGAGACTCGAGACATTCAGATCAGCGGGAGGAGATTCTTAAAAAGATGCGCTAGTACCTGTCTCAATTTGGTAGGTGGCAGGAAAAATAGTTATGGAAGCAGGACAGGAATGTCCTGCCTGTTGCACGATATTCGGGACATTCCTGTTCCGATAGTTTCCAAATAAGGTGCCCGCCTGTTTTGGCTGTGGACGGCTATTGGAGGCGAGGAACGGAACTTATGGTGAAGACTGAAAATACACGCCTATCATGTCTGCAGTTCGATTTTGGGCTTGCTCAAGAAGAAGGTAATGTCTCGTGGATATTTCCGAGTGGAGAAAACAGCTTGAAGAGGATCGCGCGGAGAAGGATTGGTTCTTCCTAAAAAACTGGCAATCCCCTATACCCTCTCAGGATCGACCGAAGCTTAAGGGGCTAGACTGCTTCCCGCCCGACCCGGGCTACAGGTTTGAACTTGAACTGCATGAGCATAGGAAGAAAAAGAAAATGAAGATGGCTTACACAAAGGGGGAAGAGCAGGAGTTTATCGGATGGGGTGAGTTCAGGTTCGAGGTCGGTGACAAGGAATTGGTGCTTCAAGTTTACAAGCATAATCCCATAGAGGAGACGCTTTTCGTCCCTTTCAGAGATGCAACCTCTGGCAAGGAGACATACGGCGCGGGACGGTATCTTGACCTCAACTCTGAAATAGCTCAAACTGCCGATGGGAAATGGATCCTCGATTTTAACAAAGCATACAATCCCTGGTGTGTATACAGCGAAGCGTATACCTGCCCCTTCGTTCCCCCTGAGAACTGGCTTGACATACCCATACAAGCTGGTGAAAAGAATTATCCGCTGAAAAAAGGAGATAAGTGAAAAGAAAGGGCTGAGTTCCGGCCTGTGGAGGTGGAAATGTCAAAGTGACATTCTTATCCCTGTGTAAGCCAGTGTTTGTGAGACTGCTGTGAAATCCTTGAAAGGAAGAAAAATATGATAAATATGATAGTGTTTGGTCCGGTTCCATCAAGGCGGTTAGGGCAAAGCCTGGGGATAAACAACATTCCACCTAAGATCTGCACCTATTCCTGTGTTTACTGCCAGCTTGGCAGAACCATCAAGATGCAGGTCAAGAGAGAGCTGTTCTATGATCCGGAAAAGCTTGCCAACGATGTCGAGGCAAGGGTGCGGAAACTGAGAGAGAACGGGGAACAGGTGGATTACTTGACCTTCGTTCCCGACGGTGAACCAACTCTAGATGTCAACATGGATAGGGAAATCGAGCTTTTGAAACCCATCGGTGTAAAGGTCGCGGTTATAACAAACGCGTCGCTGATATGGAACTCTGATGTCAGGCGCTGTCTCTCCGAAGCTAACTGGGTTTCGCTCAAGGTTGATGCTGTGAACGAGGAGACCTGGCGGAGGATTGACAGACCCTATCGTTCTTTGCGGTTGGAAGAGATATTCGATGGGATGGCGAAGTTCTCAGCCGACTTTAATGGCACACTTGCGACGGAGACGATGCTAATTCAGGGAATAAACGATGGAAGAGATGAGATCGAAAAAATAGCTGATTTTCTGGCGAAGTTGTCGCCGGATAAGAGCTACATCGCTATCCCCACAAGGCCTCCCGCGGAGAAATGGGTTAGGCCTGCTGATGAAGAAGCTATAAACATGGCTTATCAAATTTTCATTAGCAAAGGGTTGAGCGCGGAGTATCTGATCGGATATGAGGGAAACGCGTTCGCGTCCACAGGCAATGTAGCGGAGGATTTACTAAGCATCACATCAGTGCATCCCATGAGGGAGGAAGCCGTCGAAGAGCTTTTGAAAAAGGCTAATTTCGGATGGGAGGTCGTGAAAGAGTTAGTGGATGAAGGTAAGCTGGTGGAGTTGGAATATGGAGGGAAAATGTTCTATATGAGGAAGCTGCCGCGGACTAAGCGTGGGTAAGGATATGTTTGACCTGATGATAATCAGACAAACCAACACAAAATCCTGTAAGCGAAGAAGCGTAGTAGACGAGGAGAAGACTTATTAGAACAGCAGTTTCAACAGTTGATAAGGAGTGATGACATTGCAATACAAAGAATATGGAAAAACTGGAGATAAGGTATCGGCTTTGGGATTTGGCTTGATGCGTCTTCCTATGGTAGAAGACCATGTGGATATGGATCTATCCGTGCAACTCATAAGGCGAGCTATAGAGTTAGGCCTCAATTACCTGGACAGTGCTGTGATGTACTGCAGCCACGAAAGCCAGGTCGCTTTTGGCGAAGGTATCAAAGGCCTGAGGGACAAGGTATATGTATCCACCAAGAACCACTACAAAGGTGAGTCGGGAGACGAGTGGCAGAAGAATCTGGATGATTCGCTGGAGCGTATAAGTGTAGACTACATAGATTTCTACCACCTCCACGATCTGAGATGGGAGCAATACCAGAACATGCTGGGTAAAGATAAGCCTATAGAGCGGTTCAGGAAGGCTAAAGAGGAAGGACTTATCCGTCATAAGTGCTTCTCGTGCCACGACACTCCTGAGAATATGATGAAGCTCATAGACACCGGTGAGTTTGAGGGAATGCTCTGTCAATACAACCTCCTGGACAGGCGGAATGAGGAAGCCATAGCCCACGCTCACGAAAAGGGATTGGGAGTGGCTATCATGGGTCCTGTAGGGGGCGGCAGACTGGTGGCTCCTTCGGAGCAGATACAGGAGATAGTAGGAGGAGCTAGAAACACACCGGAAGTCGCACTGCGTTTTGTTTTTTCCAATCCCAATGTCACCTTGGCACTATCTGGTATGAGTAGCATGACTATGGTTGAGGAAAATACAGCTACTGCCAGCCGGGAAGAGCCATTAACAACAGAAGAAAAACAAAATGTACTTGACATGCTGACGGAGACTGAGCGGCTATCGGATCTATACTGCACAGGATGTGGCTACTGTATGCCGTGTCCCAACGACATTGATATACCTGCAAACTTCAGCGCCATGAATTATTACAAGGTATGGGGGTTGAAGGAACATGCCCGTCAGTTGTATAAACGTCTGGGTAGGAAGAGGAAACCAGATAGAACTGTTGTGGAAGCATGGGCTGAGGCATGTATTGAGTGTGGCGAGTGTGAGCCAAAGTGTCCTCAAAATATACCTATAAGGGAACAACTCAAAGAAACGGCAGCAGCTCTAGGAGAACACTAGTCCGAAGCTGTATAACAACTGACGTTACCCGTTGGTCTGGAACTGTGGAATAAGCAGAGTAGCAAACTCATGCCTGGAGGAACCTATGCTAGCAGTAAAGGAAGCGCATCAAACAACAACAGGCAATATAGTTGTGATAGATAAGGAAGGTAACCTATGGGTGTTGAAGAGAGATTGGCTCAATGCTTCCATGACTCGGAATGAAAAACTCAACAAGGCTATCAAGCTTTTCACAGAAGGTGCCCTGATCGCCTTTGAAAGGTATGATGAAACTCGTCATGGGGTGCTTGGCGGAGGTATAATATGCCTCTCCGGTTAATGGTTTCAGCAGTTGGGAGGAGGTCTTTCAAAGGTATATTTCCCAAACCAACAGTATTTTTGCCTGAAAAGGAGGTATAGTGAAATGGCTGCGAATATAGCAGGAGTTGTTTTGCGACAGAGGAAGTATTGGATGGGATGGCCTGGCGCCGCTTATCCTGTGGATAGATATGAGAAAGAATACCCCGAAGAAGCCGAACGTATTGGCAACGAAATGGGGGTCAATGTAAAGTTCGCTGAAACAGTTTACGACGATGAAGGCGTAACGAAGTTCATTGAAACATTTAAAGGAGAACCACCTGACGGAGTTTTAGTCATACCACTTTCCATGGGGATGTGGGAACTTGTTGACAAGATCACCAGTGTGGGGATACCAGCAGTAGTATTTGCTTCTGTGGGAACTGTCTTTACCGGTCATGTAAGCGAAAGGTCACGGAAAAAGGGAGTCTACTTAATCTCTTCGATTGACTTCCAGCAGGTAAAAACAGGTTTCAGGATGATTGATACAAAGAAAAAACTCGCTGCTGATAGGATACTTATTCTCAAGGGAGATACAAAAGAACCTTTAGACACTGTTGTGGATAACCTCGACATAGAAGTCAGGACTGTCGGAAGGCAAAATATAGTATCTGCTTATGAAAAAATCGGCGAAACAGATGAGGTGAAGGAGATAGCCAGAGAATATTTGGAGAACGCCAAGAAAACGGTTGAGCCTTCACAGCAAGATGTCATCAATGCAGCTAGAATGTATATAGCGTGCAAGGACCTGCTGACTGAGTATGACGCGACCGCCATAACAATGGACTGTCTGGGTCTTGTTGGTTCAAGGCTTATAGACACAACACCATGTATGAGCTTTTCAAAACTTAACGATGAAGGGACACCTGCGGCATGTGAAGCAGACTTCGACGCTATCCTGACAATGCTGCTATTGAAACACATGTTTGGTAAACCTTCATTTATGAATGACCCGGTTCCCGAGACTGTGAGAAATGTTCTAATTGCTGCTCACTGTACCAGCCCGACAAAGCTTGATGGATATGGATCGAAATCCGAACCTTTCATCCTGAGGAGTCATTCGGAATCAAACATCGGTGTCTCGCCGCAAGTCCTCTGGAAAGAAGGACAGGATATAACCCTATCAAAGTTCCAGGGACCAGGCAAGATGATCATCGGTTCAGGGACGGTCATAGGAAATGTGGAAACTCCTCCCGCAGGTGGATGTAGAACATCTGTGGAGGTGAAGATGCGGGGTATTGAGGATGTGCGGAATACAAAGGGATTCCATCAGCTCCTTATGTATGGTGATCATGCGAAAGAACTCAATGACTTGTGTCAATTACTTGGTATAGAGGCTATACCTATGTAAGCGATTCAGGGATAATGATGTGTCGGCCTTATAAGGATTAGAAAATCGCGAAGACCATGCCAGAAAGGAGAATTTATCATGTTTGAGAAAACCAAGATGTATGTGATTTTTCCCTCCAGTGGACTTGACCATAAAGGTGCCTGGGATGCTAGCGATATTGAAAAGAAAGTAATGACGAATGAGGAGATGATGAATGAGTTAGGAAGGCAGTGCGAAGGGGTGGAATTCTGTGGGGAGATTAACCTGATTGAGACTCCTGATTCTGCTATTGAAAACGTAAAAAGCGCAGGGGAGGATTTAGATGGAATACTTATTTTCGGTCCTCCATCAGCTAAACTAATCGAAACCGGGCTACCCATAGTAACAGTGTTTCCGATGTTCGGAATGTGGATGGCAGGTTTTGATTTCAAAGGCTATAACGGGAAGAAGATTCTAACAGGCTGCTTGCCGGTGGTGCGCGATGCTTCTAAACCTGCTTTTTCAGCCAGAATTGCAGATTTAGCGAAAAAGATCAAGCTGATCCAGTCCATTTCAAAGATGAAGCGGTTAAGGATATTGAATGTCACAGATCGACCTGTCCTCGGGTCGTATGAGACTGGATTCGGGAATAGGAAAGAATATGAGAAGGCCTATCTTGATAATTTGGCGGAAACATTTGGATCAGAGATTGTAACGACAACCCAGGAGGAGATGTTTGGCGAAATTCAGGGGGTTGAAGAGGAGGAAGCTGAGAAGATCGCGAAGATCTGGATTGATGGAGCTAAAGGGGTAAAGGACACTAACGAGGCTGAAATAGTAAGATCAGCAAAGCTTTATTTGGTCCTGAAAGAATTGATGGAGAAATATGATTGCCGGGCAGTAACTACGGAAGGATATGGCGTTTTTGCAGGCTATAGAAAAGGCAATATCCCGTCTCAAGGTCTAGCTTCCTCACAATTCTGTACAGACGGTATAGTAGCTACCTCTGAGTGTCTCATAAATTCCCTGCTTACTCAGCAATTGGTATTCTGTATCACTGGTAGGCTAGGTTTCAACGGCGATTACATAATAGACCCTTTCAATGACATAGCTATCCTCGGTCACTGCGAATGTCCCTTCAATCCCTATGGAGATGACAGGAGGTCTTCCTATGTTATCAGGAACTTACCTCGCCTGAAGAAATACGAGGGCGGCGCATGCGTACAGGTGGATTTGCCTTTGAACGAAACTGTCACTGTAACTAAGATAAGCATGTACGACAAGAAAATATCCCTTTTCACCGGTAAGACCGTCTCTGGTAGAGACTTCTTTGAGGACTGGGATGATTTGGCTTGCAGGACGAAATTAGCCATCGAAACTGATACCAAGGCGCTACTTGATAATCTCGATTGGCGGACATTTGCTAGTCATAGAGTGGCTTTCTATGGCGATCTCACGGAGGAGATTAAGGATCTGGCTACATTGATTGGGTTTGAAGTTGTAGAGGGTGGATAAGCAATCAGAGTAGGAGATCGAAGAGATGAGAAAGCTGGGCAAAATCACAGAAAAGCAGAAGTTGATTCAGAAGATTTCTGAATTAGAAGAGAAGTTGGCTCCCTTGAGTGAACTGTACCCCTTTGTCTAGACAAAGGGGTACAGTTCAAGGCTTATTGGACAAAAAGTGGATAGAAGACTATTGCTGGAACGGTGGTAAGGGATGCGTTAGAAAGAAGAGATATGAGGAGGAAGGATACGTATCTCCAGATTACGTCTTGCCCGATGGAACTGTGGATGAGAATTTGAGAAAATGGGTAGAAGGAAGGAGAAGGTCAAAATAGAAGTCACTATTATTTATGACAACAAGGCTTATAGAAAAGACCTCGAGGCTGATTGGGGCTTTTCGTGCCTCGTAGAGGTAAAGAATACTCCCAGGGTACTTTTTGACACAGGAGCAAAGGGTGGGATGCTTCTTCGGAATATGAAAAAGCTCCATATAGAGCTTGGCTCTATAGATGAAGTTTTTATTTCGCATGCCCATTTTGATCATACTGGTGGACTTTCGCATTTTCTTAAAGCTAATAAGGATGTTAAGGTTTACGTTCCGACTTCGTTCCACAAACCTCTTGGCGCGAAAGAGGTGATCAGTGTCAAGGAGCCTCTTCTGATCCACGGAAATATCTTCTCCACTGGCGAGCTTTCGCGCATAGAGCAATCTCTTGTAGTCAAAACAGAGAAAGGATTGGTCGTGGTTGCAGGTTGCTCGCATCCGGGGGTAGGTCCTATTCTGGAGGCAGCCTCGCAGTTTGGGAAAGTTTATGCTCTTATTGGAGGTCTGCACGGGTTCAGGGAGTTTGATAGAGTTAGAGATTTGGGGTTGATCTGTCCTACCCACTGTAGTCAGTATAAATCTGCGATAAAATCCCTATATCCAGAGAAATTTATCGAGGGCGGAGCGGGTAGAATAATCGAGATTTGAGTATAAGGAGGTGATAGAGAATGACAAAGGGTTTAGGGCAAAGCCCGCCTTAAAGAGGAGAAACAGCCGAAAAGTTGACGTTTTTCTGCTGATTCGACGTGAAAATCTGGCAAAATGCCAATAGTGACAGTTTCAGGGCTTATAGTGAAAGCTGTTGGATCTTAACTTGTGCTGTTGGTGCAGATATTAAAAGGGAGACTAATTATGATTGGTCAAGAAACCAAGAATACGAAAATCTACACTGTATTTTTTTCGGCTGGTCTTCCAGTTGGATTTGGGGCTTACCGAAAGCATCATCCCGATATAAAAGTGATGAATAATCAGGAAATACTGGAAAGAGTTAAAGATGAGTGTAAGGATGTGGAGTTTGTCGGTGCGGCTGAACCTGTAAAAGCCGATGAGGCTATCTCTAACATAAAAGAGCAGAAGGAAGATTTGGGTGGTCTGCTTGTCTTTGGTCCGCCACCAGATGAGCTGATATCAGTTGGATTACCTATGGTAGCCGTGGAACGTCCTCTGGAGGGATGCACGACGGTGCCTTTTCATGCTTATAAAGATAGTAAAGTCGTAACATCTTACCTGCCTGCACATTGCGACAAAGACCCTAAAGTCTACTCGCTTCGAATAGAAGATATAGCAGGAAAAATCAAGCTGATCGATACTATCTCGAAAATGAAAGGATTAAGAATGCTGGTTGTAACAGATCTGCCTACCCTGGGCTATTTTGAACCCATGGGTCTTCAGATTGAAACGAGCAGAGACGAATATGAGGAAGTCTACCTTAGTAACCTGAAAGAAACATTCGGGACAGAATTTATAGCAGTTCCGCAGAAAGAAATGCTACATGAGAAGATGCAAGCAGTAGATGAGGGAAAAGCAAGGGAAGTCACTCAAAAATGGATTGAGGAAGCTCTTGCACTTCGAGGGACGAATGAAGCTGAGGTTCTGAGATCAGCAAAGCTATACCTCGCTATGAAAGAGTTGATGGATGAAAATGATTGTGGTGCCATAACTACTGAAGGATTTGGATGGCCTCCACTCGGATACGATGCAGGTCCATCTGCAGGTTTGCCCATTTCACAACTCCTTACGGATGGTATAGCGGCTGCTTCCGAAACTTTGACAGATTGTTTAATCACTCAGCAATTGGGACTATATATCACCGGTAGCGGAGGTCTATTGGGTGATTATAACATAGACCCCTTCAATAACACTGCCATAGTTTGCCACTGTGAAGGTACTTTTAAACCGTATGGAGATGAAAGAAGAGCACCCTATATTATAAGGAATTTACCGTTTGTGGAAGAAAATACAGGCGGTGCCTGTGTGCAAACAAACTATCCGATAGGTGAGACCGTAACGGTGGCGAAAATAGGTATGTATAAGGAAAAGCTATCTATTTTCACAGGCGATACGGTCTCTGGTGAAGAGATATTCCCATACTGGGATGATATATTAGGCAGGAATAAGGTTATCCTTAAAACCGATGCCAAAGCACTGCTTGAGAATGTTGATTGGAAAAGTTTTGGCAATCACAGAACGGTATTCTTTGGTGATTATAGACAGGAGTTTAAGGATTTAGCCAAGCTGATTGGATTTGAGGTTGTAGAAAAAGATAGATAGAATTACATTAAGCGAACCCCGAAAACCAAAGAAACCATAACAGAAACCGGCAACACGATCTAAGGAATAGCCCGCTGATGTACATCAGCGGGCTATTGCTCGCGATTTGCGTAGAAGGAGGCTAATCATGGGAATTGGAAATGGGAATACAAGAATATACACGGTGTTTGTCTCGTCAGGTGTTCAACACCTTGAAACCAGTCATATAAAGCCTACAACAAACGAAGATATCCTGCATAAACTTCGAAGCGCGTGCGATGGAGTAGATTTCGTTGCTGGCTCATCTCCCCATGAAACGGAGAATCTAAAAGAGGATTTCGATGGGGTACTGATTTTTGGCGGTTTGGGGAAAAATGCGATGGCTTTGACTGGATTACCCACAATAGTCGTGTATAATTTTCCCGAATTCTTGCATATTCCCTACGAACTTCTCTTAAGCAAAGGGAAGGTTCTGACCGGCTGTTTAGATAGGGCGAATACTTGCTCTCCGTCCATTTCTTCATCCATGTTTGAGGATCTAACAGGAAAAATCAAGTTAATTCAAGCTCTGAAGAAGATGAAGGAATCAAGAATACTGTCTGTGATAGATTCGCCGTATGTCACTACGATTCGTGGAGATTTGAGTAGTCTCTACGATGGAGATATACGGCAACTATCTCCAGAAGAACACAATAAGATTTTCCTTAATGCGGTGGGAGAGTCACTGGGGACAAAGGTTACGAAAATAGGGATTGAGGAAGTATCTTCCGATGAGCAAATCCAGAATATTGACGATAAGAAAGCGGAAGAGATCGCAAAAATGTGGATCGCCGAAGCTAAAGGTGTGAAAGATACCATCGAATCGGAGGTGGTAAAGTCAGCTAAGATGTATTTGGCTATGCAAATACTGATGGAAAAGTATGAAGCGACGACGATAGCAACTCACATTAGATCGCTTATCAAAAACCCGACGCCAGAGGATATGATGTGGCCGAGTATGGGTAATTCAGAGCTTCAGAAAAGAGGCATAGTGGGCTGTTGTCAAGCGCATATAAACGTAGTGCTTACCCACATGCTGGCTCAATATGCCTTTGGTAGATCCTCTATGATGGGGGATTTTACCATAGAGCCTTTCAACAATGTGAGCATCATAATGCATTGCGGTGCTCCATGGAATCCCCGGGGGCTGGACGACAGAGTTCCTTATATCATAAGGGATCATGCGGAGAGACGGGTAAGCGGCCATTCAAAGCCGGGCGGTGGCGCCTGTTCTGAAGTATTGTATCCGACAAACGAACTTGCTACAATATGGAGAATCGATGTGCAGGGTAAGTTAATACAAGCTCATACGGGCATGACTGTTGATCCCTATTCTCTCTATAAAGAGTTTGATTATTTGATGTGTAGAACGAAATTAGTTATCAAAACCGACGCGAAAAAAGTCCAAAGATATGTTTATCCTGACAAACGTGGGGTGCATAGAACGGGAACTCTCGGCGATCATAGGGAAAAGATCAAAGATTTAGCCACTCTAATCGGATTTGAGGTTATAGAAGAAGATAAGTAAGAATGGAGGCGATATGTCTATAAACCGGGTGGTGATCGGGAGAGAGGAGCGAGCTTTTGGTGAAAACTGAAGGTGCACATCCACCGCACCTGCGATTCAATTTTGTCATGGGGTTGATACATGGGATTCTGTTTCAGGTGGGAATGGCTTTTTCAGAACCTATGAGTGTGCTTCCGGTATTTCTGGAGCATTTCACCAGTTCGCGGACGATGATTGGCGTTTTCTCCGCGTTAATTAGTGGCGGGGGCGTATTTCCTCAACTCTTTGTGGCAAATAAGGTGGAGAGGAAACGCAGGAAAAAGCCAGTATTGTTGTGGGCTATTTGGGCGCGAATGGCTTGCTGGGGGATATTAGCCGGGATCACATATTTCTGGATAGGATCTAAAGACCCTCTAGTGCTTCTGATTGTGTTTATTGTGCTTCTCTTTACTTTCTCCTTCTGTGGTGGCGTGGCGTCGATTCCGTTTTTTGACATCTGGAGCAAGGCGATTCCGCCAACACTTAGAGGCCGCTTTTTTGGACATCGTCAGTTCTGGGGTGGATTTATGGCGATAGGCGCAGGATACGTCGTCAAGCGGATTCTGGGAAACACCAATCTTACGTTTCCAGAAAACTACGCGCTGCTCTTTTCGCTGTCGTTTATATTCATCGGGCTGTCGTATGTGGGTTTGAGTTCTGTGCGCGAACCGGAAGGTCAACCAAATCCGGAGAAGCGAAATTTCCGCTCCTTTTTGAAAGGATCGGTACGCATACTATGGAAAGATAAGAACTTTGGTTGGTTCATGCTTGTCCGGCTTACGGCGAGCTTTGGTTCCTTAGCTATGCCCTTTTATGTCCTGTATGCGACCACTGAACTGGGAATTTCCATAAAGCAAGTAGGCATATTTGTGGCAGCGCGGATGGTTGGCGCTATCACCTCTAATTTGCTGTGGGCACAATTGAGCGACCGCATCGGAAACCGCATCGTAATTGTATTGTGCATAGTGAGCGGAACATTGGTTCCGCTGTTGGCGATACTAGCTCCTTCAGCGGGGGGGATGCTGATGGTGATCGTATTCGTGTTGGTCGGATTTTCAATCAGTGGAGGGACAATCGGTTTTAAAAATTACCTGCTGGAGATCGCTCCCGAGTCCTCGCGACCGGTCTATCTGAGTTTGGATGGGACACTTTTTGGCGCTACGATGTTCCTGCCTATTTTAGGGGGAGTGATAGCGGACGCATTTTCCTATCGTACGGTGTTTGTGTTAGTTCTAGCCATGTTGACAATGGCTTTCCTGCTCTCCTTGAGGCTGAAAGCAGTTAGGAATCGTGAAAAAGGAAAGGCTTTTTGATATAATGTGTAGTTACTATCCGGAATCAAAAGTTGAGATCGAAGGATTTATAGCGGCACATTACGATGCTTTACTGAACATTGTGAGTTTCGGTAAATACTCTTCTATCATCAAAAGTGCTATTGAGATAATGGGAATTAGGCCGGGAGATAAAATCCTTGACCTGGGAGCGGGCACGGGTAGAAATGCTTGCCTGATGATGAAGTATCTTTCGCAAAAAGGAGAACTGATAGGAATTGACATCTCCGAAGAAATGATCTCACAGTTTCGGAAAAAGTGTGCTAATTTTCCAAATGCTAAAATCATCAATGCAAGGGCTGACCGATCCCTGCCTTTTAGAGGGAAGTTTGATAAGGTACTTATCTCTCTTGTACTTCATGGATTCCCCCAAAATGTCAGGGAAGCAATTATAAAAAATGTTTCCGAGGTATTGAAGGACAGTGGGAACCTCTTTATCTTAGATTACAATGAATTTGCTTTAGAAGAAATGCCTTTCTATCTAAAAAGTCCTTTCAAGATTATAGAATGTCCTTATGCCTTTGATTTCATCAAAAGGGATTGGAAGAAAATATTGACCGATAACGGGTTTAGCGGTTTTGGAGAGCATATCTTTTTGAGCTATATAAGGTTGCTTAAGGCGACAAAAGCGAGTATAATCCGGGAAGGAAACTAAAGTGAAGTTTTTCATCTACAATTCGTCCGTTTTCAAAACATATCTGAAAGAAAACTCACATGAAAGAGGGGAGGTGGAGTTTCTAGAATTAATGGCAGAGGAAGGGATGAACGCAATAGATATTGGAGTAAATGTAGGTCTTACTACTGTAGTGATAGCAAAGAAGGTCGGCGGCGGAGGCAAAGTTTATACCTTTGATCCAATTTCTGGACATATCGACACTTTAAAAAAGAATCTAACCGCTAATGGACTGGAAAATGCAAGTATTTTCCAAATGGCAGTGAGTGATAAAGTGGGAACCGTCGATTTCTACGGTGGTTCTATCATTCCCAGGGAGAACGTTGAAAAATCTTCGGTTAAGACTACTAACCTGGACACATTTTTAGTTGAGGAAAAAGTAGAACGTATAGATCTAATCAACATGGATTGTGAGGGGAGCGAACTGTTAGCCCTTAAAGGGGCAGAAAAGATGTTGCGACAAAATAAAATCAGGATATTCTGTGAGATCCATCACGGGTTCCTTGAAGAGCTTGGGCAATCGGTTCAGGATATTGTGGAGTACCTCAAGAAATTGGGATTTCAAGTCTATGGTGTTCACCTGGATGACTTAAGCTTAGAAGAGGAAATTAACAAACCCGAGTATATATACGCTCATAAGTGATTATAAATAAATTCCTTGCATTTTCCATAACGAAGCGGGACATTCCTGTCCCGACCGGTTATCGCAAAGAATATATTAATAATCACTTAACTGATTGATAATAAATTCGCTTTTGGACAAAAGAATCAGATCCCCCGCGTACGCGAGGGTAAAAGATGGAAAGAGGTAATGAATGGTTAAAAAGATTTGGCTCTTCAGGGTTAAGTGTGGAAACCTGTAACCATAATCATGTGGCGGGGTGATGAGGAGTTTGCCACTCGAGGGAAAGAGGTTCATCAGGCTAATAAGAAAGAAAGGGATCGAAAATGAATGAAAATACAAGAATATACACTATATTTATTTCATCAGGTTATGGCGGAGCTGGAGAAGCTCCCGAATCTCTTACAACAAATGAAGACCTTTTGCGTAAACTCCAGAGCGAATGTAGTGGAATAGATTTCATCGCAAGGGACATAACTAAAACTGACACTTCTCTCGAAGAAGTTTACAGTGAATTGGAAAGTTCAAAAGAAAGTCTAGATGGAGTGCTTATCATTGGCGCCTCAAGAGAATACAGATTAGCACTCACCGGATTGCCCACAATAGTGGTGTATACTCTTTTTGAGTGGATGAATATCCCCTATAAGCTTTTTAATACGGGTAAAGAGGAAGACAGTATACTGGTAGGAGGTACTGACTACAAAAACGGAAGGATTTTAACTGCTGAGTTAGACAGAAGAAATGTCGCTTCTCCCTCTGTTTCAGAAGCTATGTTTGAGGATTTAGTGGATAAAATTGAGTTTATTCAGGTTATAAAAAAGTTGAAGGAGTCCAAAATACTGGTTGTAACACCGAACAAGTACCTCGCTCAAGTAGATTACCAGGGAGATATACATAAACATCTTCCTCAAGATTATAATGAGCGATATACTCTTGCATTAAAAGAGTTGTTTTCGGCAAGTAAAAAATACATAGTTCGGCGGTCTAAAAATACAGGCCCTTGCCAGCGATATTTGGTGACTTTTACCTCACCCTGAATCTGAGTTAGTTGTTGTTTGGCCAGGAGTTGTGATCATCACATGTTCACTCCGCTCCATAGCCTGCCGAAGTCTGATGCTATCACCTGTAAAAGCCAGGATGTGCGAATGATGAACCAGCCGGTCAATGAGCGCGGCTGTCAAGCGATTATCGCCAAATATCTGATTCCATTGACCGAACTCCAGATTCGACGTCACAATCACACTCCGCCGCTCGTAACAATCGGCAATCACGTTGAATAGGAGTTCCGAACCATCCTGGTGAAATGGAACAAATCCCAATTCATCAAGGATAAGCAGTTCACACTTCCGCAGTTCCTGAAGGAATCGAGACAGCGTTCCCGCCTGATGCTTTTCCAGCAAAGTGTTCACCAGATTCACTGCACGGAAGAATCGCACCTCCTTTCCCTGGGTGCACGCCCGAACCCCCAATGCTGAGGCAAGATGTGTTTTCCCTGTTCCCACGGCTCCCAGCATCAGAACATTCTCATGTTGGTCCAGGAAAGCTAAGTTCAGTATCTCAGCCTTGCTACTGGGTCTGGGCCAGGTAATGGGGTCAAATACGTAACCCTCCAGGGACTTTGGTGTTAGGAATCCAGCCTTCCGCAGCAGACGTTTGACTCTGGCGCTGTGCCTTGATTCCACCTCCATTCTGAAGAGTTCCGCAAGGTATTGCTCTTTAGTTTCATAGCCCACTTCCTCATATATCTCCACAATATTCTTCAGCTTCAGTTGCTTGCAGTAATCCCGCAATTGTGATGACATTAGCTACCCCCCGAAGCAAGCGATTCATTCGCTGTGGTCAATCGGTCGTACTGACTTAGATCGGGTCTGTAGCCATGAAGACAGGCTGGCGTATACTCTTCCAGCAAAGGGAGTAGCCGTTCTGGGTTGGTGAGGCGATACAGTTCATGACGGATGGCTCCCACATCGGTTTGGCCCTTTTGCCTGGCCTGAGTGATAGCCACTGCCAGTGTATCCAGTTCGTGATCCACAGCCAGTTGGCTTAGGAAGCGGAGTCGCCGTTTGAGTTCCCTGGTATCACTGAAGCTGCTGCTCAAGTAATCCTGAATGGCAGGTGGCAACAACTCAAAATGGACTGAGTGTTGCGCCGCACGTGGCTTTCTGCTGAACAGCTTGAATTGAGCTTGCCAGTTGATGGCTTCAGCCTTCTGGTTATACGTGCGTGGATACTGGAACATGGCTTCATAGTCCTTGTTTAGTATCTCTACTGTGTTCCAGGAAGCCTTCACTATGACACTCTCTCCAGCGCCAACGGGAACTCCATGGTAGTAATGCTTGTCGAACTTGATACGACCATACTTGTCCACCGTAGCTGTATCCCAACGCACCACGTCATATGGAACCGTGGGCAGTATCAGCAGTTGGGCTTGCTCCTGGGCGAACAACTCTTTGATGGAGTCTCCTTTCGTATAGTGAGAACGTTGCATGTCCTCTTCTGCTTTACAGAACAACTGCTGATTGAAGGTAGAAAGGTCATCAATATTTGGGATAGGCACAAACCAGTTTCTGCGGCTGTAACCTACCTTGCTTTCCACATTCCCTTTCTCGTTGGCGCAAGCCACGTTACAGAATTCGGCTTCAAAGCCATAGTGCAAACAGAACCGGTCAAAGCTCTCGTTGACCTTCCTGATTTTCTTCCGCAAAGTCACTGCCGCCGAAAGGTTATCGAAGCGTATCTTATGTGGAACACCGACCAAATGCTGGAAGATCCACTTCAGTCCCTCCAACAGACACTCGCTGTTCTCGCCAGGCAACACCTGTGCAAACCCAGCATTGCTGTATGGAAAACTGAGAACCAGATACTGAAAGGCGGTCAGACTACCGTTCCTGAAGGCATAGAATTCCCCAAAATCTGCCTGGGTATGACCCATGGGATGAGACAGTTGGGCAAAGACTTCACCTTTTTGCCCCAACTGCTGTTTCCTGAGGGACACATACTCTCGAACCGTGCGTTCACCGCCTTTAAAGTCATACTCCTGGATTAACCGGTCATAGATGCGTTTTGCCGTATGCCGCTGTTTTCGCGGGAGCTTCCTATCCGCCAGCAACCAGACATCCACAATGGTTTCATACGCTCCCATCACTGGTCTTGATCGTTTTCGCTTCTGGGGAACTGCCAGGTTGAAATCCTCACAATCTGCATATTTCTTGGCTGTCCTCCAGTCGATACCCAGCGTATCTGATATTGCCTGAATACTTTGGCCTTTTTTCTCTCTAAGATGTTTGATGTATTTGATCTCTGCCATTGCCAGCATCCTTTTCTTGCCTCCTGTTAGCTTTCAGTTTGATATACATATGAAAACTAATAGGAGGATAGGGTAACATGGTTCTGCCAGCAAGTGATTTTTCTGCCTGTTTCTACCTTTGTATTTTTACGCCGCCGTTCTCTGTACTTTTATTATACCGTATACAACTATCAGATGTATGCCATCTGCCTCAATACAGTAATAGTCTTGATAGGTGCCAATGGTTCCGTATATGCCCACAACAGAATGAGGAGTTGGCAGTCTCTCATCAGAAAAAGGTATTTTGGCGTATACGGGTCTTGATGTCTCGTCTGTTGAGCGCAGGTTGTGCAGCTTGAAGATGACATTTGTTCCATCCCGCTTGCGAGACTCAATGCATCCGATCAAGGCTCCCTTCACACCTATAAGATTCCTGTTTATCTCACTGTTATTTAGGTGGTCAAAGCTGTAGAGACGATAGGAGCTACTGGGAAGGAAACTAAATCGATTCCAGTTGTGATGAAATGAGATAACGTCAAGGGTGTGATGATTTTCGCCAAAGACTGATTTTTCAATGATTTTGACCTTTGCGATTGCTGGCCAGCCCTTGCCGATCTGATCTCTGGGATCGCTATCCACTGGACTGACAACCTGATACCAGTCCAGGTCTTCTCCTGGATTGGTTCCCACAACTGCTCTGTATGTTGTTCTTTCTTTCAGCCAGTTCTTGGCAAAGCCTGTAGGATCTAGACCAGCAATACCCGATCCTGTTGCTATCAGATTCCCAAGGCTTTTCAGTGTGAGTATGTCGTGAATAGACTGCCCTACCTGTATGGCTTCTGCAAGCAGTGAGCTATTATAACTTAAGCCCATGATCTCAGTGATGATTTCTTTGTCCACAATGCTTTCAGGATCCGAGAGCAGTGTTGAGTTTATCTCTGATATTGTCATAAAATCAAGGATATGGACTTCCTTGAAAACAGCATCTATGGTTTCATTTTGTGCGCTGTCTTCTGCAGTTACCTCAAACCTGTAGGCAGAGTTTTCTTTTAGGTCAGCTATCGAGAGATCTATGTTAAATTCAAAGTCATATTCAGACAGGTTGAAAGCTGCTGGTGTTATATCCGCGATCTTTTCTTTTGGCAGCACTGCTCCATATAGAACTTCAGCAATGTAGAGATTATACTTCGCTGGTTCGGATTCTGTGTCAACAGCTTTGTTCCAATAGATTCTGACTGTGTTGTCCTCAACCTGGAATGCGTCCTGTATTCCTTCGGTGTTTACCCATTGAGGTGGTGTTCTATCTATGTCTGGTTCCTGCTCATCTGGTGTGTAGTGATAGTTTCCTGTTCTCTGGGGATCGTGCTTTACCATTGGCCATGGCTGCATATCTGGATTCTATGTGTCCGGACCTAGATCATACAGATGGAACTCGTCGGCAGTGCTTATGCCTATCAGCGTGTTTCCGTTTCCATCTGTTCCCACTATTGGTGAGGAGTAGATGGGTGAACCAAGATCAAGCGGGAATCCATCAACTGGCTCCCCTGTCGTTGTCTTCCAGGCATAGAGGTTTCCATCCTTAGATCCTACTATAGCTTCAAGAATACCATCATTATTAATGTCAGCGATGACTGGTGAGTATACTTGGGATTCTGTCTCTTGAGGAAATCCAGGTAACTGGCTACCATTGGTGTCAAAGCCATAGAAATGTCCTTCAGTGGAACCCACAAATATTTCCAGTCTTCCATCATCATTGATGTCTGCAATCGCTGGTGATGAGGATGTTATCTTTCTTGTCTGCTGTGGCCAGCCATCTTTATACTGACCATTATTTTCGATCACAAGCAAAATCCTGTTGGCAGTGCCTATGACAATCTCTGGTCTTCCATCACTATCAACGTCTCCAATAGCAGGAGAACCATTTGAGGCAAACTCGCCATGTCTCAGCGGAAACCCATCAACAAAAGTACCATCACTATGAACTGCCCATACTGTCCCATCGTTTTGTCCCCATACCAATTCCAATCCAGGGAATGCCGTGTCCAAATCTGCAATAGCTGGAGATGATCCTGCAACATTACCAACAGGAAACCCGGACACCAATTCTGCATTTGGTGTCCCGCTGCTATTATGAATAGTGTAGATATAGATGAAGTTCTTCTTTGGCCTCTCCATTCTATGGCCGCTTCCAATGATTTCTTTATGATTATCTCCATCAATATCCGTAATGACCGGCGCAGCATACGATTCGCCACCTACATCCAGATCCAGAATTGCATTTCCATTAAGATCAATCACATAAAGCCTGTCTGCTGCAACGACTATCTCTGGCGTTCCATCACCTGTTATGTCGTCAATAGCAGGAGGGGAGTATATCTGGAAGCGCTCTTCTATTGAGAAAAATGTTCCATCCTGATTATTCAGGTAAGGTACTCCATCAATATGCCATACAAAGAGTTTTCCATTCCAGTTCTGGACAAGGATGCAGAGGTACGCCAGGAGATATACAAGATCGTGCTGGAGTTTCCTGGCTACGGATACAGACGTGTAACCTATGCATTACGCCGTTGTGATTACGTTGTGAATCACAAACGAGTATTACGCCTGATGCGTGAAGAGAAGCTGCTGTGTAAAGGGAGCAAACGCAAAGTGAGAACCACCAACAGCAATCATGGTTTGGGTGTTTATGAGAATCTTGCTGGTTCTGCTGAAGTGACAGGCGTTAATCAGCTTTGGGTTGCAGATATAACCTATATCGGTCTTCCAGACGAGTATATTTATCTTGCGGCATTGATAGATGTATACAGCCGGAAGTGCATAGGTTGGCACATATCTGATGGTCTGGATACCAGTCTGGCTCTCACAGCGCTGAAACGGGCGCTGGAATCCCGAAGCCACCTGGGTTTGACTGCTCTGATACATCATTCTGACCGTGGGGTACAGTATGCATCAGGAGAATACACAGAGTGCCTGGAATCTCATGGCATATCCATCAGCATGAGCCGTAAGGGATGCCCACAGGATAATGCATACGCCGAGAGCTTCATCAAGACTGTGAAAGTGGAAGAGGTGTACCTGTATGAGTATGATAACAGACGAGAAGCCTATGAACGCATA
>Ga0255402_1004_pt1 | contig 41293 bp, 32 predicted proteins | sample ANMaggSeSYBR01D4_FD_182125 | JGI IMG/M metagenome (GOLD analysis project Ga0255402, IMG submission 182125) | Sediment cell enrichment communities from methane seep in Santa Monica Basin, California, United Staets - ANME aggregate JGI... | ecosystem: Environmental > Aquatic > Marine > Cold seeps >...
TGCAGGGTTTTTCAGGATCCAAAGACTCTATTGGGAGGAAGGTTTTCGGCATTTTCAGTGCCACGTATATGCCACGCGGGCAGTTTTTCGTGACTGATTGCCAAAACAGAAAAGCGCTGTAAATGCCTACAGCGCTTGGAATTTTCGTTGGTTGCGGGGGAGGGATTTGAACCCTCGACCTTTGGGTTATGAGCCCATGAACCGTCACTTTAGGATTGTTTAGTATTGTTTAGAGGAGTTTGATACTTCTTGCTTTTTTACCCTCTTGCCATTTTAGTTCTGTTTAGGATTTTCTTGTCCATTTTAGTATCTTTTAGGATCCTCTGTGTCACGTATTTGTCACGCGGTGACGTTATTCGCTACCCGTTCTTTCGCCAGATCCACATCCATGATGATGCCCGGTACAGGATGAACCTCGATATTCACGTCCTTGTGTTCGGCAAGTGAAAAACATAGTTGGGGACCCAAAAGTACAGTTCCTTGCCAGCAGCATTTGGTGGGATTGTGGAATATATGAAATGCTCAACTGTACCTCACGACATGGGCAGGACATTGTCCTTGTATTCAGAATTCACCACCTGTGCTTCACCAAACCCTATCTGAAGAAAAAGCCTAGAAAGCGACGCATAATGAAGTAAAAGACAAACAGAGAAGCCAGTCCTACTAGAAATATGGTCAACGCTCCCGGTTTCAGCGAATAGCGGATATCTATCACGAAAACACCTAGAGCCGCGAGAGAAAGACCACTTCTGATCACGCTGCCTACTATGTGGCTGCGTAAGCTTAGGAAACCGATAAAGACGAGAACCATAATGAGGCCCAATGGAATAGATTGGACATTCTGCAAAGCGAATTTAAACAGAACAGCTATTATCAGAAGATCTGTCCAGATATAGGCTTTCTCATCTTTTCCTTTACCATCCATTCTGACCTCCCGGCTTAAAGGAGCTATTCTAACCTTTGCTGTCTACAAAAAACTGGATCCTATGGTCTCTGCTGATACTACCAAACCGCTCAATATCCGTTGTTCCATTGCTATTTTTCCGTCAATGTATCAGCCAACTGATAAAGCACTGCTTGCATAGCAAGCTTCAGGTCGCCTCTGCTGATGGAATCTTGCTGTCCTGCGGGCACGCTGGCGAAGGAGATTTCCCCTGCTTTTTCCTGAAGCTCTTTGGTCAGTTGCTTTTGCCAATCGGGATTCTGTCTTTTCTCTTTGATAAATCCTCCCCAGGTTGCTTCGACTTTTTCTCTTATTGCTCTTGCCTGTGGGTCAGGAGACAGGAATCTGCTCAAAACATCATTCATGTCCCACACAGGTCCTAGATAAGCTCTCTGCGTTCCTGTCGTTCCTTCGATTTCCAAGTAGTATCTATCTGGATCTCCAAGGTTAACCGCTTCTTCTTTATCAATCAAACCAAAAGAATAAACAAAGGTGAAATTCCTAAAGGCTTCCATATCCCCCAAATATCGCACCACCGACAGATCCAGGCAGCGCACAGGAACAACGCCTACTCCAGGCAGTTCCACAGTAGTGGGCGAATCAGTGATAAGGTGATTCTGGATTAAATACTGTTCCAACTGAGCTGCGTTCCTCTCCGCGGGGAAAAGATGGATAGGCGTAGCTTTAGCTTCTGCAAGATAGACAAAGTAATTCCCCATGCCATTGCGGTAATACGCCCAATTTTGAAGTGGCACCCGATGCTGATAATTGAGCCTAAATATCTGCTTAGAGATGGAAGAGTCATCAGATGCTATGCCTAGTTCCTGTAATCCTCTGTGGAAAACCGTCGCCAGCGCATCCACAGAATCGACCGTAGCGTCTGGAACACTCCTGAAAGAGGAGAGGCAGTATGAAGAAGAAACAACCCCTGCCGCCACGCCGCCTTCTGCGCCAGTCGAGCGTTGAGAAAGCAAGGTTGAAGATTTCTGCGCCAGGTCGTTCATCAAGCCGTCTACATAAGCCTCCACAGTAGGATGACCACCCTTGGCTAGAACCCGAGGCAACCATTCGTATTGATAATCATAGTGTATTGCATCCCAGATAGACAGATTCGATAGACGGTCTTTAAGTTGGTTTCTTCCGAATTGGACAATCTCTTCAGACGAGTGCGTGGAGACGATAACCCGCCTGAACCGCCCAGTGACGACTTCAGTGAGATTTTGCTGATATTTCTCTTTATCATAACCAGGGACTTCGCGTAAATGGAGCAAAAGTTGGAACGATTCTGCATCCTGCTTGGGACTGAGGCCAAACTGTCCGCTTTGGGTGGATTCGAACGTCCAGTGCATATCCCGCAGTAAGTCATTGAGCAAGCCCGTTTCTACGACGAAATCATGAAACATCGCCTGCTCCGCCCTATCATTCGGCGAGGGGAAGTAGCGCCGCACTTTGATGTCCGATAGTTTGGAACGAATGGATATTAGCTCTGTTGTCCGTTGCTGCAATCTTTTTCGGCAATTCTCGGAAAAGAAAGAAATCCAGCCTTGAGCCGGGTCCCCCACCATTTGCCAGAGGGAATCAGTGAGGTTATGGAGTCTCTCAGTCAGATCGCTGGTAGCTCTCATCAAGGCGTCCCAAACTTGCAGCTCTAAGAGTTTTTGGTACTCAAGGATATACTCCCTCTGAGCGGATTTGTCTCTGGCATCGCCGGGCATCAAACTTTCAGCCGTTTCATCAACCTTTCGTCTCTGTAAAGTTATGATGTCCGTCTGAATGCCTTCCTCGAATCTTTGAAGATGTCTCTGATGTTCTTCTTCCAGAGCCTGTTTTAATCTAGCCAGGCTATCTAACAGCGCTTGCAGCAAGTCCCCTGCAACTATAATGGTATACGGTTTCCCGTCCAGGGGACGCGGCTGATGCTGGTCATCCTGAAGTTCATAGAAGATGTCAGCAATACATCGGGTTAGCTTCTCTACAAAGAATTTTGCTATTTCGTCAGACTGATAATTGAGCCAACCCCAAACAGTCTGCGGCGCTGTATCTGCGGAATCTCCCAGGTATCTTGCAGCTTCGTTTTGACAATCCTGCATAACCATTGCGTTGGTGACAGGTCGAAAGATAGCTGTGACCCTCACGACCTCTTCCAGACTGAGAACAGGGTCTTCCGGGAAAGGCGCATCAGCTTTGCCAATCGCTATTTTTACTCGGAATATGCCAAACTCGTTAGGATTGGATGTTATGCTCTTGCCCTTCTCTAAATCAACTGCTATCTCGCCGAACTTAAAGCTGGAAAGAATGCCAAGAGCTAATTCTCGTCCCTCTTCTTCCGCTTCCGCAGGGGGAGATAGCAAACGATTATATAGTTCCTGAGCAAATCGCAGGACAAAAGTCTCCGCCAAATCCCTGTCAGGGTAAATAAAGCTGTGAATCCCATAGGCGCTGAACTTCTCTGACGTTGCCGCCGGGGCGATATAAGACTGAATCCAGTTAATCACATTTGGCTCAATATGTTGGGTATCCTTAATGGTGGCTAGAATCAGATCGGATATTGAGGGTGTGAAGCCATACAAAGGATAGCTGTCCCCTAAGTCTAGATGCTCGCCCTGTCCATCAACTAAAAAGCAAAGCTCAAACAGTTGAGAAGAGGTCACTTCGACGTTGGATGAATATCTTATTCTGGTGGTGGAAGGGTCCATAAAGCGGTGGAGCTCCCTGATTCCGCAGAAGGCTTTAGCGTCCCTTTTTACTATATCCCCTGGCTCATCTATGACCGCCCTAAAGCTATTGGGTAGGACAATTACGCCTATGAGCCGATCTCTGCCTTTATTCTGGTGGAGCAGTTGCGCCACGTCCAGGAGCAAGCCCGAGCCTGTGCCGCCTGATTGGGAACCAACGAGGAATATATTTACTCTTGTGCCCTGCCCATCCCCCGCTCCGTCAGCTGTTCTAGGGAGATACGTTCGCGCTTCGGTTAGAATTCGTCTTAATTCTGGCTCTAATTCGTTTACCTCCAAAAAGAGACTAGAGCGGCCTGGCACTCTTTCTCCGCCCATTCCAGCAGAAGGATCAATGCCCGTTAGAGGAACCTTTCTGGCATCGGTTTCTGATAGCCAGTCCTCTATGTGGGCGAAACTGTTGCCTTGAGAGATGGTTCTAATGGCGTCAACTGGCGACTTCCTCGGTTGGTAAAACTCAAGGGAATCCTCCGAAGTGTCCAGTTGGTATCCGCCGGGCAAAACATACTGATCGCTAACCGGTCCATCTATACAGTAAAGCACCACCCCTGCATCTGAAGGGCTTCCGTACTCCTGTTCCAGAGCTTTTTTTAGATAATTGATAACACCTCTTCCTGCGCCGCCGACTCCAATAACCAACGTTCCTCTAGGCATATAATCTCCTTCCTTTTTAATCTTGCCTTACGCTACATATACTTTACTGAATGAGTTCTTCCGATGCGGGCGCTGGCGTTTTGTTCCAGCGATTTTGAACGGGATAAAAACTTGTGGCGAACCCTGATCCTTGTCTTAGCTTTACGGTCTTGATTAATCCACAACCTTATGGACGGCGTCTCGCCTGACTTCTTCACTTTGATACAGCGAAGTTTTTTTCTATTAAGCCGTTCTTGGGCTAACGGGCTGCCAGACTCTGAACCGCTCGCGTATACGTAAAGATGCCCTCGCATTCGCGGCAGAGAGAGCGCCCAAAGCAGCCAGATAATAAATATCAATGTAAGAACAATGCCTATTATGTAGAGCGCCAATATGAAAGTGCCCAGAGATCTCTGTGTGAAGCTGGGATACGCAAAAAATCCCACTTCGCTGTAATCATTGGGCAACTCCTCTTCTGAGCGATGTTGACCAGCTAGTCTTGTCATCAGGAAATATCGCCCTTCCTGTTCTAGAGAGACTGGCAGTCGGCCGTGAAACATACCGGGGAGCTGGCTGTCTGGCACCGGGGACAGCCAGATGGATTCTGATTTCCCGCCGTCTGGCATTTGAACTATCTGGGCTAATATCAGAACACCTGGGTGATCTGAGAACTCATCCTCGGGTTTTACCGGCTTTCTGTTGCGCATCAGACTTGCTTTTATAAACATGTCCTTGCTAAAGTGAAGAGTAGAATCCGCCACCGGATTATCCACAACCACATATGGCATCGACTTTACCTGGATTATTCGCTCTTGAGAGGATTTGTATGCGTCTCCACCTTTCATCGTAAGCATAATTCTATATGTACCCTCAATCTCGATACTCTCTACAGATGGAGTGCCAAAACACATACCTTTTTCTCCGCGCCTGAATTGCACATCAAACTCTGTCCCATCGGGAGCGATCACCTTGGCTGTCAAACCGATGGGAAATTCCGGAATCTCAGCAATCTCTTCACTGTCGGACTTAAGGAAGCTGGCGACAAAATTCATTGACTTGCCCAGCGGATGAGTTTCCTTTGGACTAATCAATTTCATCTTTACAGGGATAGCATTGCGATAAACCTCTATCTTTCCTTCCCCTTCTAATACCTGGTATCTCCACTTGCCGTAGGCAGGGCTCATAACTGTGATAATATCGTAAGTTTCATACTCCTTGACGGAGATCCTTGGTGAAGTTTTGGGAATAGCTTTGCCATCTGGTCCAAAAACAGACAAGGTTAATCCCTCTCGCTCAGGAAATACGTGGAATTCTATCTTCTCCAGATAAGGCGGGACCTCAAATTCTAAGCCTTTAGGTGTGACCACATCTGGCGGTACAGGTGGAATGCCAAAAATCTGACGGATAGCTTCATTGAATCGTTCCTGCAACTGAGGCATGCTTGAGATTTGATATACATGTCCGTCAGATAAAATCCTCTTCCATTCAGGGGCACTCTTGGCCCAGGTTGATGCTGCCACGTCAATGCCAATTACGTACACGTCACAGCCCTGCGGTTCAAGGGATGATGTGACGAAATCTTTTATTTCCTCAAAGTACTCCTCATGAGTAAGCTTTCGGGGATCATCAGGTTCACCGTCGGTAAAAATGATGATCACGGGCTTTCTGCTCTGATTAAACGTTCCTTTAGCCACAAAGCCGCGGTAGGCAGCCTCAAGCGCTGAAATGAAGCTAGTATCGCCTAAGGAAATAATCCTCAGGCTTGACGCCAGATTTTGCACACCTGGATCTCCTCCAGCTTTGGTAACCTCGGTAAGCGGCACCGTTAAATTACCAGGAGCGGTAGTGCCAAAGTTTACTATTCCCATTCTGTGCGGTAGCTCCTTCGTAGCCTTCTGAGCGATGTTGCGAATCAGATACTTTGAGGCCTGGACTCTCAGCCCCTCAGGATCAGTAGCTGGACTTCCCGGGTAGCCTTTCATACTGCCTGATTGATCTAAGAGCAAGAATATGTCCGCGCCAAAACTGACCTCTTCTGGAATAAGCGCCAGGGATTCCTCAGCCTTGCGGGTTGTGTAGGTTTCCTTTTCTTTCTTGGCGCAAGAGATATTTAAGAAGAGTAAGATGGATAGGATGGAGAATAGCGCTACCGCTTTTCTGAATCTAAGTTTGCTAACACTCTCTTTTGAATTTACCTTCATGAGCAACCTCTCAAGATTGGAGTAAGGGATCAGATCAAAACCCGCTCTGAGAATAGCCTTAGAAATCTATCCGGGTCTACACCTATACAAATACTTGCATTTGGCTTATCCAGAGGAGATCGCTCAGGGCGAAAATCAGCTAAGGTCATGCCTACGGTGAGCTTGCCGCACGTCTCGACCTGAACATGTATATCTTGAGTCTCCACCAGATCCGGCCAAATAGACACGCCAACAGCAAGCGGGTCATGGAGATAGCAACCATCAAATCCCTCATTATCTTTGTGAAAGTCCATATAAAACTCAGTACAATCCTGAACAAATTGTGTTATCTTAGTTCCACTGGATCTGACCTTTTCGTGAAGATAGTGTCTGTACAGACGAACTTTGTGTGTGACATCAAGTCCTACGATCACCAACGGGTTGATCCTGGAATGTAAAACTATCTGTAAGGCATCAGGATCGGCGTATGCATTGAATTCTGCTACCGGGGTTATGTTGCCCGGTGTTCTGAACGCCCCACCCATAATGACCATGCTATCAACTTTGCGCATAGTCTTCGAGTCCTTCATTATGGCCTGTGCGATATTTGTCAGCGGACCTGTGGCAATTATGGTAATGTTACCTGCAAGGTTATCCACTAAATCAAGGATGACATCTGCAGCGGGACGAGAGGATGCCTCTCTTTTTGATTCAGGATAGCGTTTGGAGCCATCAGCCTCGCGAAATCGGTCAAGTTCTCCTAGCCCATCGCAGCCATGGATGCTCGGAACGTTGACAGGTTCCCTCCTAAACGGACGTTCCGCTCCGGCAGACACAATAGGCGCATCTTCTATTCCCAGAATTTCGAGAATCGTCAAAACGTTTCTTACACATAGATCGAGCCGAATGTTTCCGCTAACAACGGTTATCGCCTTTACGTCTAATTCGGGAGATTTCAAAGCTAGAAGTATTGCCAGAGCGTCGTCAACACCGGGATCCATATCTAATATGACAGGTTTCATGGTAGCGTCATCATCCTCCTATTGTGAATTCTATCTCAGAGGCTTCTCACACAAGGGACATGTCTTACGTGGACCGCTAAGAAAGCCTGCCGTTTTCCAGACACAGTCTTTGCATATAAAATGCCCTTTTTCACAAGTCTTGCCACCCTTCACGTCCTTCTCCTTACCACACGAATCGCATGTTCTCCTTGGCATGGCTTTGCTCCTTTTACGTTCTGAGATTTCCTACCTGACTACTTCGATCTTACGTTAGAGCCATTAGGCATATCTCCTGATTCCTTCCATATAGCACCGCATTATGTCATGTTGTTCGTCTTTCGTAATCCGTTCTCTCTCTGTCACCCAAAAGCTCTTTCCGCGCCAACCGGGCTCTGGTGAAATGTCCTTCCATTCAATTCTACCGTTATAATACCACTTGACCCAGCTAAATACATCCTGCTGTATGCCGCCGCGGCCTCTTTGAACAGGGTGAAATTTATACAACGGATGAACTCGATGATACTCGTAGTGTTTATCAGGATTTAGTCTCTCAAATTGGAAGTCATATTGGTTGGGATTCGTTTTCTCGTATTGGCGAACTGCAAGTGGGCTTAGATTGAAAAACCAACCTTGATCGGGAAAATCCTCTATTATATAGAGGTTTGGGCGAGCGGCTATTCTAGGACGAGATACATCCTGCTTTATTTGCTGTCCACATTCTGGACATTTTACGGCGGGAACTTCCCCCTTAACGAGTCCACCAGGACCAACCACAGTTTTGATAATATGATAAATATGCTCTGGTTCTTCATAGGTCTGTATGGAGTCTCCAATGAATGTAACTTCGTGCTCGCCAATGACCCGAATAACAAAATCATTGCTGCGAGTGCCCAGACGCCAATCATTTGGAACGTATCCATTGATCTTCTTCAGCAATCTATAAAGCCATATATTAGCTATGTCATCAGATATTCTTTCCCGAAGTCTGTTAACTATGTGCTCTTCGTTACCTAGGACGATCATTTTGTCACCTATCTTCCGGATCTATCCATGTTGATTCCTCATCCAAATCTAGATCACTATACGGAATTTTATCGCCATCTCTTTTATAATCGCCATCTCTTTTATAAAATAAGATCTTTCCAGGCTTCCCAGGTTTCAGGAACTCGCTGAGATAAGCTTTGCAGATTCTCCACTCCCTTCGGACATCCTCACATATCTGTTTAGAAATGGTTTTTCTTTTTTTCTCCTCAAAACTCATTATATTGTTAAGTATGTATCTCAGGTTTATTATAATAATCTTACCGTCAATATCATGTTCTACCTCGATATGTTCTACCTCGATTCTGCTGACGGCACTGTGTAAATCATAATGTTCTGTTTGATTTGCTAATATAGATATGTGATCAAGATTAGTATAATACTCTCGCAAATTGAGTAAATCACGCGTAAGATATTCAAATTGTTTGTTTTTCATATTTTCTAGATCGTCAGAGTCAATAATCACACCAGATTCCTCCGAAAAGAAATCGCTGAATAACTCTTTCATTTCCTTTTCATAGAACTCTACCTCCTGTGACTTTCCGATCTTGCTTTTTATATATTCCTTTAGATGCTTCTTGTAGAAATCTATTTCATCTGAAACGGTCTGTTCCCTGATATGACGAGAGACCCGATCACCTACCCTATTCTTAGCAGTATCTATTCCATCTATAAGCCTTAGTAATGATGTTAACCAACGAAGCCTGCAATCTTTATCGTATTTTTCTAGGGTCAGCCTTCTTGATTCGATCCTTTCAATTTTTCCATTCTCTGTATTGGTTTCATAACATTCATCAGGTATTATTTTTTTTGAATTTATCAGTTTCTTATAGCCCTCATCATCTATAGGCGTATTGCTTTGATGGTACTTGCAGATCAGAGCAATTTTTTTCAGCAGACACATCTCCCTAAGATTTTGAGCGCATCTTACGCATTCACGAGTTTTCATTTTACAGCGAAGCTTATCATTATCCAATCCATATAGTTCAGGATGGGAGAGGATCAACTCACTGGCGATAACTCCATGGTTCGCTCTGATTTTCGGCGGGATAGCATACTTGTTGTTCCCGCGATGCCCAATATCATGTAACCAAATTGCCATAGATAAGCAGAAAATCTCTTCATCTGAAAGTAGAGCAACATTTCTATTTGAATCTAACAGCGGACATAGAAAATCGTTTGCCAACACCCAAACGTTGTTTGTGTGTTTGTAGCCGTGATCCACCATGTGTATGCACTTATCACCATGCCAGAGTATACTACTGTCTATGCGCCACTTCCGGATGTTACCCGCAGCTATTTTTCTTAGGTTCTTGTTTTTAATGTATTCTAGAAGTCTACCAAGTTCCTTGTAATGCTCTTGGATCTTATATGGCAAAGATAGAGTATTACTCTTATGTAAGAAACGATCTGCACCTATATTTAAAGTTCTTTTAACTGTATCATAGTCATCGTTGCCACTGAATACAAAAACGGGAATTTCAGGGCATACTTCGAGATAGAGCGGAAGCAAATCTTCACCTGCTAGATCAGATATACCAAGCTCCAGATCCTGAAGTATGAGCTCAAAATCATGAATATCCATATCACTTCCTACTAATTCCCATGTGTCTTCTTTGAATTCTTGAAGCCATTCACGTTTTATCTTCAATGTGTTTCTGTTAACACCTTTTGCATTATCAAGAAGCGCACTCTTAAGCTGCAAAAGGGATTCACACTTTTCTATAAGATAGAAGTTCATATTTTTGAAATACTTCCTAACCCGCTTTATGTCATTTCCTACCTTCTTGACGAAAGATTCTCTGTCGTCGGTAATATGATTGTCGACAATGAGCACGTCGAATTTATCTGCTATGATATCTTGCTTCTCTATAGCATGACATAGATCCCAAATATTCAAGAACTCCTTGTGGGCCTCCTTAATGCAGGGATGATGTTCGTATGAAATGTCGTGTAGTATCCTCTGCTTCAGCCTTTCTTCTGCCTTTTCCTCGTTAAACTGATGTTCGTTGATACCCAGATAGAGCCACAAATCTTCACTTTCTATACCTCTCTCTAGACCTACGGCATTAATCAGGATCTCACTAACTTTATCGTCTGTTGAGAGATTTGCTTCCAAATCTGTCGGTAGTTTTAGAGCTTCTCCTAGATTCTTGAGACCAATTTTTATGTCTTCTTTGAACTTCTCTGATTCCTCATCCCAGAAAATGCTGGTTGGATTAGGTTTCCTGAAGGCTAAATTGGATTCATTGAATTTCTTTATTTTGCGCACAATATCATCTAGCTTTACAGGAAGTGCTAAATATTCATATCTCACGAACCGAAGAAGCAAGGCCAACCATTTGAAGGGTTTGAAGCCACTAAAGCTAAGGATTTCTTGAGTGTTCTCCCAATTCTCTGGAGCAACAAAAATGATACTAGGGAATTCGCATGCATGAATTACTGTTTTCAGAAAATTTCTGACACAATTATCTTCTTCTGTAAGAGCTGCAGTTAAATCAACCACAAGGATATCACAGCTCAGTATGGCTTTGAGGTCAGATGTATCCTCATGCAACTCAGCAATATCTCGTTGTTCAAGAGCATTTCTTAGGGATTCGGTGAAGGCTTTCGCGTCTTTTCCTACTTCTTGATCTTCATCTTCACCCTTTATTGACCAAAAACCCAGCTTGGGTTTCCTCTCGTTTGATGCTGTTTCTACTATTTCTCCCAGGCTCATAACTACCTCGCATTAATCAAACTTTATATTGCTCTGCAACATAGTTGAATTCTTCAACTAAGTTAGGAAATTTCGTGAATATCGTTTTTATCCTTCGACGGATAGCGAATCTGTCATTATAGCCCAATAGTTTCCATGCTTCAGTCTTTTTGCCACCGGAACTTTTTAGAGCTTTTCCGATGTAGCCTAATTCAACCCTGGCTAGTTCTTCATCAATGTTTATCCTGTCTACTGGCAACTTCACCGGAAATCCTGGTGAGACAATATATGAAGATTTCTGCAATTCATGTGGTAGAACTTCTGGGGTTATTTCCTTTTGCATATTTCGTTCAGCGAAGATAATCGCTCTCTCGATACAGTTTTTTAGCTCTCTTACGTTACCCGGCCAATCGTATTCCTCTAGAAGCCACATTGATGGTTCCGAAATCTTCTCTATCCTTGTTCTGCCTTGCCCTCTAAAAAAGCTCAGAAAATGGTAAGCAAGTTCGGGTATATCTCCTACCCTTTCAGCAAGAGTGGGTAAAAACACTTGAACGGTATTCAGACGGTAATAAAGCTCAGCCCTGAAACTTTTATCTTCAACGGCTTTTTCCAAATTCCTGTTAGTCGCAGCGAGAAGTTGAATATCTACATTAATCTCGTCTGTACTTCCCATTCTGCAAAAAATTCTGTTGTCCAAAAAACGAAGAAGTTTGATTTGTATTTCGTTGTTAAGTTCACCAATCTCGTCTAAGAAAAGAATTCCGCCATCGGCCTTTTCGATATATCCAGTCTTTCTTTTATCGGCGCCGGTAAAAGCGCCCTTTTCATATCCGAATAATTCGCTTTCGACAACCGTTGGGCTTAATGCCGAGATCGCCACAGGAACAAAAGACCCTTCTTTTCTTATACCCCTTTCATGAATAGCCCTTGCCACCAGTTCTTTCCCGGTTCCTGTCTCTCCTCTTATCAAAACTGTTGTTTGCCCATCTTTGGCTATCATATCAACTAGTTTTTTTATCTCCAGAACCTTTGGATCATCACCGACGATTTCCCAGGACTCTAATCGGTGTAAATCTTCTTCCAACACAGATAGTTTTCTCTCAAGCTTTACCCTTTCGAGAACGTTTCGTATCGTTTTCTTTAGCTCTGAAAAATCCCCTTTCTGGACGAAATCAGCAGCGCCGAGCTTCATTGCTTCAACAGCGAGGTCTATGTCGCCATAAGCGGTCATCATCACAACAGGTATAGTTGGCATTTCCTTTTTGACGAATTTTAGTATCTCGATGCCTTCCCTGTTATTTATGTCAACGTCATCCAATCGGATATCAAATAGGGCTAGATCAGGATTAGACAAAAGAAGTTCTTTTGCTTCAGCGGATGACGATGCCGTCACAATGGAAAAATCTCCCTTTAATGCTCTAGCGAGAGATTTAAGATATTCAATATCATCATCAACGATGAGAATCTTGCTTTTGCTACTCATGGCCGCCTGAAATCCTTCCGATCACGCATATAGCTTTTAGCGGATCGCAATGCTAGTCCTTATTTTCATACTCGCTCAATTTCTTCCTTAGTCTGACATTCTCTTCCGAAAGCCGTGCTTGTTCGATAATATTTCTCAATAGAGCTTTCAACTGTGGAATATTGATAGGCTTTCTAAGAAAATAGGAAGCCCCCAGATTCAACGCATCCACGGCCATATCGAAATCGCGGTGAGAACTCATCATCACTACAGGTTTGAGCGGATAGTTTTTCTTACACCATTCAAGCAGAAAAATACCATCTCTATTCTGTGGTTCTTCATTGAGCCTGATATCCAATAAGACCAATTCTACCTCTTTATTCATGACTTCCTTAGCTTCGTCCATAGAAGCGGCGGCAAGAACGTTAAATTCCCTCCCAAGGGCATTCTCCAGAGAGTAAAGATATTCCCTTACGTCATCCACTATCAGTATTTTTGGCCTTTCACTGTTTCCCATGGTAATCCCTCAATCATACTATACCTATCCAAGTTCTTAGGTATTGCTCTTATATCTTAGACCGGCAGATCTGTACGCAATTTGTCAAGCGCTTCATTAAGAGAAACAAACCAATCATGGAAAGAGTATTTGCTCATGCCCTCTACAAAACATTCGTCAAAGTCCCATGAAATTTCAGTTTCTGTCTTGCTCTCATCCCAACATTTCCTTAGATCTGAGAAATACTCAACAAGAGTTTCCATTTTGTCGTCATTCAAGATAGAAAGCTGTTCCTCTCGTATCTTACAACATCCTCCACCCAAAAGGCTATCGAGGGCAGCAAGAAGCGGGTAAACAGAACTATTGTATATAGGTCCATCCCCAAGTAATCTCTTAACGCAGATCCAATGTTCATTACTCAGCAAATCCTGGTCTACGAGCATTTTCTGAATTGTATTTGGCTCTTCCTCTTCGAGGCCAGCTAGTCTCCGCGCTTCCTTCAACTTCTCGACATAATAGCCCAAGGGTTTGTGAGGCTCCCCCTCATTCCCCCAAAGAACATTAGCCAGATATTCCTTAGCTTCCCCCAGGTTAGTTTCCTCTGCAGTCGAAATTCCTTGCAGGTCCACATCTATTGATAAGAAGCAATGAGCAATGCGGTGTTTGAGAGAAGATATATCGGCGACGGCTTTTTCTACAGTTTCTTCGAAAAAATTCTCTTCTACGCTCTGATTCTCAAAACATTTTTTTAGTCCTTCAAATATTAGATTATAGGTTTCTTTGGGGCCTTTTCGGTACCATTTCAACCAAAATTTTTCGCCAGGTGGTTCATCTCCTGCGGATAAAAATAGCACGGGTATGCCTTCCTCCACTAACATTCCACCTAAAGCGGTTCCAAAACCTGGCAACGGCAAATTTTCATCAAGGATTCCCAAACTGACTCCCATGTCTTCTAGACTTTCACTTAATTCTCCTATTTCGGTAAAATTTATCTCATGTGATGCTATACCGACATCATATGTTTTTAAGCTTTCCACTTGTTCTAGAGTCTTTGAAAGATCGTTTGAATCATCATCGAGAATTGCTACTTTAAAACCTTCCTTGGTTAGATAAGAAAGAAATACCTTATACATATGCCCCTCCATGACCCTAGTATTCATCACAAAATTGCTGTAATGCGCCCGTTTATGCTGACTCTTAGCCCTGCCGGAATTCTGAGGACGAATACACCTTTACCGTTTTCGCGGTATCTTTCCATTGCTCCAACTTCTGTTTTTGTTACTAAATCTATGCTCTGTTCTGCTCCATCCTCATCTTTACCAACAAAGTAAATTTCCCAACCGTTGCTGAATATCTTTTCTAGAATTGTTATCCAATTTCCAACAGACAGCTTATCTGTTTCGAATCTTTCTTGACTTTGCTTGAAAACAATATCGACGGCATGTGTAACGGCAAATATATAGGGATCGCTGCTAACTTCAAGATATGGATATTTTTCAACGACTTTCAGCATTCTCGTCTCTACACTGCTTCTTAACTCTTGAGAGATGTCATCACAAATTCCCCTTAGGAGAGATATGTCTGCCAATATAATAAGAGATAGTTCATCAGTAGTAAGGTTGCTTGAATCGGCTCCCAAGATTTCAGACAGATTGTAATAACTACCGCCGCCTCTCCCTGCTTTTCCTTTGATCATCGCCTTTATCTTATTTTCCGCTGCATCTAAGGAACTCTTAGTCTCATAGGTTACGTTTCCATTTTCCATTTCCTGTAGAAAAGTCTCTATTGCCAATGTTAGACGGTCGAACGTCTCTACGTATATTTCTTTCCTAAAATCTTCTTTTTGTCCCGCCAAGTTGCTTTTCTTTTCCCGCGCCTTCCTACTCAAATCACCAAGGGACAGGTGAGTAGCTTGCGAAATATATTTAGTCCACCACTGAAATAACTTGGTAATATAAATATTCCTAAGATTATCTTTTATTTCCTTTGCTATTATATCGGGAAACTCATTTTTTAATGGAAAAAGCTGCCCCAAACTAATTGTTTCGTTATGTGGAAAGAGCACTGGTTTATTCCATTCATCCTTGCTTACATTATGAAGTATATTCAGTATTTGCGTAAGAGAGAGCTTTTTGAATAGCATCTTGCGCTTCAACTTCATTAAGTTTTGTAAATCATCAATATTTATTCCCCTAGTTTCAAAAGGATTGTAACCTGTCACACTCAATCTACCTAATCTTTTCCTTAGCACGACTACAGAAAGCATACCCAGCGGTGCCTTTTCTAACTCATCTAGTTTGGTAGTGTATAAAAACGTTATTGGAATCTCGTCAGATCGCTGATAAAGATCTGGTGCAAATAGCGCAAGCGCATACCCACCCATTTCACTCTGCGTTCCATTTTCGAGCTTAAAATCGGCAATTATGAAATCAAAATTGTGAAGTTCCACCTTATCATCTGGATTTATCTTTCCTAATTCCAAGCCGGAAATCTTTTTCACAGCTTCATCAAGATTTTTGGCACATTCAATCTTAAAAGGCGTTTCTATATCTTTGCGCAGGCTATTCTCTAAATTCTCCTTGAAAGCCTTTCTTTTATCAGATTCATCTTCCACAAGTAATATATGAAAAGATCTGTTCATGAGAACTGGTATACTAAAAACGAAGGGAAAATCGCTTCTAATATACCTCCTCCTTTCCTTACTTTGAATGTTTGTTTTGAGTTATACTTACACAAGTTTCCCAAGTTTTTGTGTAACCTGAACATCATTCCACCCAGGAGGTATAGAATGCCTGACTCGATCTTCAAAACTACTGGAACCAATCTCAGGGATGTTCTTGCGTCCCATGATCTTGGAGAAATACTATACACATCCATCGATGTAGCCAAATACTATCACTCAGCTATGGTGGTGAATTTCTTTGGGGATGTGATCATCCCCAAGTTCGACTTTCCATATAACAATCATGGCATCGACTTTCTGAAAAAGAAGATACAGACAGCTCAGAAAAAGACACAAGCCAGAAAGCTGTTCCTGGGTCTGGAATCCACAGGACACTATCATGAGAATCTGGTTGCTTCTTTGACTGCTTCAGGTTATGATGTTCAGGTCATAAGACCTATCGACTCCAAGAATGAGAGAGATAACATGCACGCTAAGACCGACGCCATTGATTTAGCTGCCATAGCCAAGGTTATCATCTCCAACAAAGGTACCAGAAGTCATATGCCTGATCCTATATACTACAATCTGCAAAGAGCGTCCAGAACGCATCGCCAGTTGACCTATCAGGAGACCAGAACCAAGAATATCATCACCTTCATTGTGGACAAGACATTCACTGGTCTGTGGAATCCAGAAGACTCCATCTTCTCTGACAAGTGGGGAAAAGCATCTCTGCTCTTCATCGAGAACTATCCCACACCACAGCAAGCAATCAAGTTGGGTGTCAAACGTTTAGCTGCCTTCTTCAGAAAGCATGACACCAAGCTGGGAATGGATACTGCTAAGAAAATCATCCAGTTGGCTAAGATCACTCCAGCCAGATCTCTGGAGGAGATGGAATCAGACATCAAGGCATTGAAAGCACATATCCAGGTCTTAAGAACGTTGATGTCAACCATCTCAGAGCAGAAGAAACAGATGGTCAAGTTCTTGATCCAGACACCAGGCATATACCTGCTCTCTGTGTCAGGGATCGGCGTTGTCTACGCTTCCGACTTCACAGCGGAAGTGGGAGATATCCATCGCTTTGCATACGCTGGTCAGGTAATCTCTCTGGCTGGAACAGCTCCCAGGAAGCATCAGTCAGGAGAAGTAGACAAACCCAATCTCCCCACTTCTCGCAAAGGGAAGAATCTCTTGAGAGTGACAGTGAACCAGATGGCGCTGTCTCTGAACTCCCATTGTCCTGAGTATCATAGCTACTACTCAAAGAAGCATTACCAATACAAAGACACACCAGGTAAGGCTAGAACAGCCACAGCAAACAAGTTCATCAAGCTTGCCTTTGCCCTGATGAGGAACGAAACACTCTATTATCCCAGAACTGGTAATCCATTGATACCTGAGAAGGAATACTACCAGTCTATCTGGAACAAGATGAAACAGAAACTCACTCCTTATCTTTGTGATGAAGTCTCAGATAATATTCCACAGGACAATTATCTAACCAAAATCCAACGTGAACTGGAGGAAAAATATGGCATAAACACTTGACCCATGAACAATCTAACACAACCTACTCACAGAGGATATATTCTTTATGACAAGAAGGGATGTTCGCATGATTTGTAGGGATACACAGAACCCTCCAGAGGAGCCTAATTGCCCTTCTTGTCTATTGAAACACCGTAATAGCTTGAGACTCAGTGGCTATCAGCGCCTAACTGACATCTCTTATACCAGCTTGTGCAAATAGTAGACACTAAAAGAAGGGATTCAATACCCTTGCTTGTCGTAAATGCCTGTATCCTTTGTCCTTAATCATCTCTTTAACACTACTCAACAAAGGGAACAGGAGGAGTTTGCTCTAACAAAGAAAATGAAGAAAATCCTTGACTTTTATCTAATAGTCTCCTCTCAAGATTTCTATGCTTTTGGAATTCTAAATTTCACAACGAAAACATCATTGCCATCATCATCTTTTTCTCTAAGAGCTGGGTTTTGTAAAGAATCACCATATATCCATCCCATCTCTTCTGATACAAACTTTATCCCTTCTCTCCCATGCCCAGTATGGGATTCTTCGCCAGTAGACTGTTGAAGTTTCTCCTTTTTGATTCTATTTTTGACCACTATGGTGCAATATTTTAGTCCATCTTTCGCCTCATCATTGACCTCAACTTCCGTCTTCTTCATGGTAGCAGAGCCATTACAATTGAATTCAGGACTGTGTTTTAGTGTATTTATGAAGATCTCAGTAATCAATGATATGGCTTTGTCCGGAATAGATACTGTGTCACCTTGGAATTTTCTTCTTTCTTTCTCGGAAAAAAGTTTTCTGATTTCCTCTATATTCATCAAATTGCTATCTGTCGATTTATCTATGGGAAATTGGGAAATATACATCTCATTATCGATGGGAGGACTCAACCATGGAGGAGAATAGTAGATTGTTTTGCACCATGGGCTTTCAGGATATGTCCTCTTTGTTGAATATAGTATTTTACATTGTCCATATACGTTCTTTTGTTCACCAAATCGGATTGTATATATATCCATAGCCTTAAAAAACTCTCGCAGAACAAGACTCATTAGATTATACTCTGCAGGAGCGCGCACAGATTGAGATAAGCCGGAAACGGCCCCAAGCCAATCCAAAAAATCTGATAATCGTTGCGCTCCCACATACCGTTTGCTCAGTGATTCTTTTTCCATAGCTCGGAGCGCTATAGCAAGATTACCAGCATTATGAGCGGTAAACTGGGCTATGTCTCGATAAGCCTTCTGTTGTGCCAGCTTAGACAACCTTATATTTTCCATTCCTTTTTCGATGCTTCCGACGACTAACTTCTCAAAGGCGCCTAAGGCTGGTTGTTCTTTTCTAATCTCTTCGTTTGTGACTGTATTATTTATTGATTCCACATACCCGTGGTTGATTTCCGCCTTAACCCTTTCCTTATCAACAAAGGTAATATGGTAAGAGTCTTCAACATTGAGCTTAAACCATTCGTTACAAGATAGGGCGTTGTTTTGGGTGACTTCATATATTTCTAACCCTCCGTATATTCTTGTTTCTAAATTCCCAGATTTATATTTTCCCCCGTGTTTATATTTTTCTATATCAGGCCCAAATCTCTTTTGGCTCTTCAAGAGTACATTTTTCCTTATATCCGTATTACCAAAAAAGTCATCTAAATCTTCTTCAGAGATATCTAGCAGTTGATTATTATTCTTTTTGAAAACTATATTGGGGAATGCTTCATACAAAATTGAATTATAGCTGATTAACTTCAACAACTTATCAATCTCATCAGAGGAACCAAATCCTCTAGCAGCCATCGTAAATATCTTTTGTATATCATCTATAAAATCAAAATAGAGAGCATCTTGAATAGCAGGTGTGAATTCTTCTAATAATGTCACCAAGCTATAAAGAATTCTTCTGTTTTCTGGCGCGCTTTTACTCAGTTTCAATAACACTGCCAAGCTACCAATAATCTTCCTGTTTACAGTAATCGGTATCTGAATCAGATCAGGAGTGTCCACATCGCGCCAAAAACCGAATCTAAAGCACTCGAATGGGAAAAGAGGATATTCTTTGTAAACTTCTAGCCTGCCATTTTTTCTCCTGATCAAGTATAACCTGATCAAGTGTACATGGTCACCATCACCAATCTCATCAGTTATCTCCCATATACTCCCACGTTCCTTTATTGAAACTTTGGCATGCTTCGGGAGATGACCCCGGTTATTTTCGAACTTTTTTCTCAGTTCCTCTGAGATCCTTTTCTGATCCAAGTCTTTTTGAAATCGCGATGGCTCAAGGCTAAGTAGTGGTTCCCCTTCATATAGAAAGCGTGACTTCAGAATGTCTTCGCTCTTGGACCAATTATGCCTAACTTGAGGGATGCCCTTATCGAAAACTTGCTTAACTATGCCCTTTTTAGACTGGAGCTGCTGCAGGATGCTGAAAATCTGCATTCCATTTTCAATGATGTCCTTTTTGCCACAGTCGATTATACTTCGAAACAGCTTGTAGTATTTATCATCGACGTCTCCTCCATATTCCTCTTCTTTTATGCGGAAGAATTGCCTGCTTCCTTTTCTTTCATCTGTCTCGTATTCTTTCCCATCGTTTTCGAATAACTCAAGCGCTTCTGTATATTCTTTCTCCATTTTCTTAGTACGTTCGGTCTTGTCTTCTTCCACATCAATCCTCAATTTATGCTCGAGTTCTTTCTGAAATAAAGGTATGTTATCATAGTATCTGAAACAAGTGTTTAGAAGTTTTCCTTCCAGTATAAAGAATTGCAAAGGCTCTATCTTTTTACCTATGATAAATTCGCTCATTTCAATGAGGTTCTTAAGTAACTTATCCATTGTTGTTGCAAACGTGGTGTATTTACTCTCTTTTCCATTCCCTTTAGTTACAACAGCTTTTTGAGTTGGTAAGAAATTGATAGCTTTATCATTTATTTCCAGAATCATCTCGATAAAGTGATCAGAGAATCCCCCAGGCTCTTTTTGGTCTTCGTTTTTTCTACGACATGAGCGTATAATCTTGTAGATAAAACATTCGTCAGGTTTATGGTTAATGTCATATGAACAGTGTTCTATATTCCCCCTACTTGCTACGCATGTCATATGAAATATAGTGGCAATCGAATGTTGCTTGTCATAGAGAGGGAATACAATTTGTCCTATGTCTATTGCATTTTTGTCTCTCATATACCTATTGCAGTCGCAAATATTGCCAATGCGGTCTTCTTTGTTTGGGCTATACTTCAACTGGGCTATGATTTTTTTTAGATATGGGCTTTCGTAGAACTTCTCATAACCCACAAACTTTTCTATTTTCTCATTATCCAAAGCTTTGTTTGTTATAATCTTCCCAACAGGCTTACCGTTTTTGATATCCTGGCGTATAATGATCACACCACTAGTAGAACCATCATCTCCGACAGGAACTTCTGGATACGGGTAATCAAAAAGCAGATCCAACTCCTTGGACAACTCTATCTTGAAATCATCCAAATTATTTACTACGCTGCTCTTAAAAAGCTTACAGGATAGTCTCTCGAAAGTATAGAAGAGATGTCTTAGATGCCTATTATCGTCACCGCTGAAGAGCAGTTCTGAATTCATGATCCTCTCCTACTTTGTGACATATAGAATTCCATAGCAATAAAACTTACAGATACACTCTATTTCTTTAAACCCAATATCTCGAAGAATCTTATCGTATTGCTCTAGGGTATTGACATATTCTCGTTCATCTCCTTGGAGTTTCCAGATGCTCTCATATTTTTCGTATTCACGTTTTGTCCAACCTTTTTTCGCGTTATCTCTCCATTCATCTGAGAACTCATTGAATAGTTTGTCAACCATTTCAGATTTTGATTTGAATTTATCTCCTAGGATAAGAACTCCATCGTCTTTCAATATGTCAGAGACGCTCTGGAAAACCCTGGACTTTATATCATCTGGCAGCGAATGAATGGTTAGATTAGAAACCACGACGTCGCATTTAGACGTATTAGGAACTGGCTGCTTCGCAAAATCCAACTGTACCAATTCTAGCCTGTCTCTGAAAGCACTAAGCTTCCGGGATGCAAAGTCCAGCATTTCCGCCGAATAGTCATATCCCAATATAGTCATATCCCGTCGTTCCGATAGCATTTTTTCTTCTAGATTTCCCGTTCCGATCCCCAAATCTACCACAGCTAAGTTTTTCCCACGCTGGCCGATCGCAAGCTTCGCAATGATGTTTATCATACTATTATAGCACGGCACCCTTATAGGCATCACATCATCATAAAATTTCAATACTTCCTCCAAACTAACCTCCAACATAGCCACCCTCATGCAAGCAATCCCTAGCTATTCCTTTCTCGACTAAATCCTGATTTTCCCACTATTTGCCCAACAGGATAGAATACCAATCCTTTTAGCTATATTGCTCTTCCAGTTCTATCATTGGTTGGCTGATCGTAGATTCTTCCAGCCAGTTCCCTATATCCTTTCGGATAGATGATACCACTATCCTCTATTCTTTCATAATCTCTCGTTCGCAGTAATTGTTCGTAGAAATGGCTGCCCGGGAGACCCAGATAGACCCCGCGCCTGATCTTGTTAGGTTTCACCCTGTCTAGAAGTGATTCAGTTTGCTCTCGATCCTCCTCGGTCTCACCCGGAATTCCATAAATGACGCTAGCGTAGGTGGAAACACCTAAATCATGGCTCAACTCAAAAAACTCTTCTATTTCCCTTACAGTGATACGTTTATCTATCAGATCCAAAATTCTTTGACTACCGCTTTCGACACCAACCTCGATTCCTTTACATCCAGATTCCGCTAGACTTCCCAATAGATCTTTATCTTTCACAATATCTATACGAGCTTCTATTGCCCACTCCATCTTTATACCCTCTTGCCTCAAAAGGTCACAGAACTTCATGGTCCGCTTTTTGGATAAGACGAAGTTGTCCTCCCTGAAGTAAATGCTTCTAGCACCATATTCATCAATCAGTTTTTCTATCTCTTTAACTATCTTCTCAGGGCTGAATGTTCTATATGTTTCCCACAATCCCCTGATAGAGCAGAACTTACATCGAAATGAACATCCTCTACTTGCGTTAAAGCTAAATGTCGGAGGAGCTAAACTGAATTTGGAGCTAATATCCCATTGGTAATCTTTGCCAACAAAGTGATGCCAAGCAGGCATTGGAAGATCATCAAGATTTGCTACTTCGGGATATCTGACATACCTATCTTCCAAGAACTCGCTTTTAATCTGTCCTTCAACTATATCCAATACTGCTATTTCACCTTCACCAATGACAACGTAATCAACATCCCTGGGGAAGGTCGTAGGAAGAAGCGTTGCGTGAGGTCCACCACAAATAATTGTCGCTTCGCAACTTGCTTTCGTAATCTGTATCAACTCAAGCGCTTCCCCAAATCCTATAGTGTTTACCGAAATGCCCACAAAATCAGGTTCAAATCTCTGGAGTTCCTCAGAGTAATTGACTGGACTTTTCCACGTATCTACTGGAGGAAGATAGTTATCAACAATCCGCACCGTGTGTCCACCTCTTTCGAGAGTAGAAGCAATGAATCCCAAGCCGTTCGGGATAAGTGGCTCGGAAAATCCAAAAGGAGAAGATCTCAAATGCGGAAGAGCAAGCAGAACTCGTTTTTTCATAGAGAAGATCCTTCATGGAGGTCGTAACAAAATCTACAGCGATGCTAAGGCTGCTTTCCATTGCGAAATAGTGTCCCTCTGCTCAGGATGTTTAGATATAAACTCTTCTAGTCTATGCTTGTAGACCTCGCTTTTGTATATGTCATTCTCGATTCTATCCATATAGTTCTTTAAACAGGATGGCTCAACGCCACATTTGACAGTTTGCACTTCAGTTGTTGCCAGATCGAAACTCTTATGTTCCTCGGATAGCCATAGCTGCTCCTCATCAACCTGAAGACGATACCGCGTTCCTATGAAAGGGTAAAAATACGCAAATCGGTATCTAATCGCCTCGATTTGAGAAGCATACTCCTTCGTTGTATTGAGGCTATCTTCGGTCTCTGCCGGTACGCCAACAACAAAAAAAACAACAGGTATTATTCCTGCGTTAAATGTCAGTTCGATTACTTTTTGAGTTTTATCGAGCGTTATACCGCGCCTCATATTCTTCAGGATTCTCTCTTCACCACTCTCGACACCATAGCTTAATATATGACATCCTGCGGAACGCATGAGATTTAGCAAATCCTCTGCACGTCTAATCTCTTCAGTGCCTAAATCGCGACCTCGTAGAATATCATCAACTCTTCCCATAACAGACCATTTGATATTCAAATGCCGCTTCAACAATTCCCTGCAGAAATCCTCTATCCTATTCTCTGCTCTATATGTGAAATTCGGATCATGAAACCAAACGTAATTCACGTCATACATGTCTTTCAGGAATTCCATCTCATCGACAACGTTTTCAGGTAAACGAGTTGTGACTGGTATAGGACCTTTGCCAGTGCCTCTCCACATTGCCTCATTTGCACAATATGGGCAATTGAACTTACATGCCCGAGAGGACAGTAAACTGGCAAAATTATCCATACTTGAGGGATAGGGCGGGATCGGCGTGAATTTATCCATCTCCAGGCCGTCGCGCAAAGGGAATGGTATCGCATCAGGATTCTGGATTCGTTCTCTACGTCCAGTGAAGATAAACCTGCCTTGCTCATCTTTGAATGCAATCCCTCTAACACTATTCACATCTCCATGCTCTATCGAATAAAGCAATTCTACGATGGATTCTTCTCCCTCACCTATGATAACATAATCGAAATTATCAGCGACATTTCTCATGTCGGTCGTTGCATGAATCCCACCAATGACTGTCACAACATCCATGTTGTCTTTTACCAGTTTAGCTACTTGAACGGTTCTATTATAGTTTGCCGTAACAGCAGTGAACCCCACGAGGTCTGGGGAAAACTTGCCTATCTCGTTCAATAAAACATCATCAGAAGAGTTCACCTGTTGAATAAGCTTAACTTCATAGCCCGCTTGCCGTACCGCTGAAGCTACATAGCATAAACCTATTGGATCCATGATTTCGTCAAAGCTGAATTTTGGCTTTTCACCATTTCTTATCTCTACAAACAACACTTTTTCCATTCTAAATCCATTATCCCTTACTCGTAAAACTTTACGAAGAAAGTCTCCACCCGGTTCTGCTCATTTTGAGAAAAGCAGTGGCTCAAGAGGATATTCCATTCTATACATACCTCAAATTCATGTCAACGAAAATCATATTGGATGAGTCGGATATCCTGGTTGAATAATAGGCAAGAAAGCCGACTCACCAACCTTGAGTTCCTCGAAGGTGGGTACTCGGCTATTTGCTTAGTTTCCTTACATTACCCGCTTCGAACAGTAATATAGGTTGAGAATCTCTGCCAGAGTATTTCTTGATTACTATAGGTTTGTTTACATTGCCATTCATATCAAAAGACATCTCACCAGAAACTCCTTTATATCCCTTAACAGAGTAAAGATATTCTTTGATCTTTACCCCACTCTCCGCACCTTCGGACAGTGCTTTCGCAACAATATTTATTGCGTCATAAGCCTCCGTGGCGAAGCTACCAGGAGCTTTGCTATACTTCGTGTTAAAGTTACCAACGAACCTCTCGTAGGTAGTTCCCAGAACTTCCGATGTCAACGTTGTGGTAGAATATACCACACCATCAACAGCATCACCTGCAATGTCAACGACCTGTGGGTCTTCTGCAGGTTGAGCCGAGAATATCGGAACTGCAATGCCAGCTTCTCGAATCTGCTTTATCATAATTCCAGTTTCTTTTGGATAAGCAATAGCGTATATAAACTCGGGCTTGGCTGACTTCATTTTCACTAGAATTGACTTGTAATCAACACTCCCTTCATCTGCCTTTTCATAGGCTAATATTTGATTCCCAAGGCTAGTAAATGTCTTCTCAAACGTGTCTCCAATACCCACAACACCAGCGGAGTTTGTTGCTAGTATAGCGCCCTTGCTGTGGTTAAATTCTTTGGCGATGACTATTGCCATAGCAGAACCTTCGATTACATCGGAGTTTATTACCCTAAAGATATAATCGCCGGCATCTGTGAGGACGTTACTAGTAGCGGATGGGGAGATCAACACCACTTGATTTGAGTTAGCTATTGGGGCAATGGCTAACATTACAGAACTAGCGACAGGTCCTACTACAACCTGGACTTTGTCTGAGGTTATAAGCTTGTTTAGAACCGTGGTTCCCAACTTCGCTGAAGCCTGCGTATCCTCAAATACAACCCTGAGCTTCTTTCCATTTATGCCGCCAGCCGAGTTAATCTCCTCAACAGCCATCTGGATCGCCTTTTGTGGTTCGGCTCCCCATTGTGCAGCATCTCCTGTCAACGGAAGTATTGAGCCAATCTTATACTCCTCAGGTTCTTCTTTGGCGCAACCTACAAAAAGTAGAACACCACAAACAAGGGTAACCAATACTATGGAAACTGCAAAACCTCTGAATATTCTTTCCATTTTCTACACTCCTCATTAATCTGCGAGACTCAAAAATTTGAGACCCAATGCATCGTTAACTTAACTTCTATATCCAGCTTCATCCAGTCCGACTACATTCCATCATCCCCTCTTTCAGACAGCAGATTGCCAACAGTATACCAAATGTTATGTTGTTCACAGCTCAGTCCTATTGCTTGAATCCAAGTACAACATTATATTTCCAATCCGGATAACGTTTCGCTTCACAATTGGTGAGGCCAGCATCAGTGAGCATCTTAAGAGCGTCGTCACAGGAGAAAGGCAAGTAGGAGAGCGTAAAGCTATCGGAGACCTTGTTCCCTTTGACTTCGTACGTGATATATTGCCGACCGTCGGTATATGAACATAGGTCGGTGATCTCCACCATTTCTCCATCAACGTTGAATTTCCCGAGAGTTCTTGAGCAATCAACAGAACGGTTCGGTTGTACGAGGTTCCCTGACCTTTCATCCAATACCCAATCCCGAACATCAAATGCTATGACTCCGCCCGGTGCCAGATTATCATGTATTGTTGAAGCTATAAACCCCAGGCAGTCCATATCCTCAACGTGTGCTATTGAGTTTCCTAGAAGAAAGACGAGGTCAAATGGTCCCTGCCGCATGAAAAGCGACGGAAACTGCTCCCATTCACAACGAGAGATAGGCACTCCCTTTAGACGATGGTCAGAGATAGCTATAGCCAACATTTCAGGAGAGCCGTCTGCTCCGGCAATGAACTTGTATTTCTCGGCCAAAAGAGCAAGCACACCTCCTGAGCCGCAAGCAGCATCCAGGATTTTGGGACAGGGATTGTCAATGTAGTCAGCAATTCTTTCGACTACAGCAGCCTGGCCCTGAAAATGTTCCCTGTCATCTGCAAGAACACAAAAATAGCGGGCCATATGTTTATATGCTTCTTCATGTCTCAATGGTACCAACTCTTTCCTTGCCCACAGCCTAATTCCTTTTCAGATTGGCTAGAGCTGTTGATGTCAATTACTAATCGAAGAATACTTCCTCAAGTGTTTCTTCTTGAGCAAGATTTTCTGGCTTTTCCTCCCCTATTATCGTGCCATTCTTGAGAAGATAGACTCTTTTGGTTATCTTTAGCGCTTCCCTAATGTTCTGTTCAACGAGAAGGATGGAGATACCGAAATCTGCATTTATCCTCTGAATTTTCGCGATGATCTGCTTTACCAAACTGGGAGCAAGTCCGGCTGAAGGTTCGTCCAAGAGAAGCAAATTGGGACGCCGCATTAGAATAATTCCCAGAGCCAGAGCTTGTCTTTCGCCACCGGAAAGTAATCCCGCTCGTTTTGAACTCATCCCAGCGAGGATTGGGAAAAGGCCAAAAATCTCATCTAAACGCCCTTTGTACTCGGGCTTAGACAAGTCAAATCCACCCATTTGTAAGTTCTCCATAACAGTAAGGTTGCCGAAAACCTCGCCGCCTTGTATAAAATAGCCTATGCCTCTCTTGACCCTTAGATGCGGTGGTAAGTTTGTTATATTCTCGTTAAGGAAAAATACATTGCCCTCCCGTGGCTCAAGAGTTCCAATTATCACCTTGAGAATGGTAGATTTTCCAGCCCCATTGGGGCCTATAAGGGAAACTATTTCACCATTGGCAACAGAGATAGAAACGCCGTTTAGTATCTTCTTTTTGTAGTAGCTGGCGTGAATATTATCTATTGAGAGAATTTCATCAGAAGATGATGATTTTCCATTCTCCAAAGTGTCCATTTTGTGCTCTTGCTCCACCATTTTTAGATACCCAAATATGCTCTTCTAACTTCTGGGTCTCCTAATATCTCTTGAGGTAAACCAAAGGTTATTACCTTGCCTTCGTCCATAAAGTAGACCAAATCAGATATTTCCATAATAATATTCATATTATGTTCGATTACCACCACGGTTTTCCCCGCTTGCGCCAGACGCCTTATTACGTCGAGAACAGACTTTGTCATCTCCGGATTAATACCAGCGGTAGGTTCGTCTAAAAGCAGGAGGTCAAAGCCGCCAGCAAGTAGTCTGGCAATAGCCAAAAGCTTCTGTTGTCCGTAAGATAGATTTTCAGCTAGCGTTTTCTCCTCTTCCTCAAGCTCCACGAACTTAAGCCACTTTCTGGCTTCATCTATGTTCTTCTCTTCCATATCAAGAACACTTTTTCTTCTGAAAAGTGCAACAAGCGGATTTTCTCCTGACTGCCTTTTTCTGGCTAAGAGCAGATTTTCTAAGGTGGCGAGCTTGCTGAAAACGCGCACATCTTGGAACAACCTACCTGTACCTATCTGTGCAATTTGCCAAGTGGGAAGCCCATTTATTCTGTAATCGCTAAAAAGAATCTCTCCAGCATCTGGTTTCAGAAATCCCGTTATGAGATTGAAAACGGTAGTCTTTCCAGCGCCGTTGGGACCAATAAGCCCGGTTATTTTCCCTTTGGAAAAAGCCAGAGAGACGTTATCTACCGCTAGCAATCCACCAAACCTCTTGGTCACGTCTCTTAATTCGAGCATACAGAGGTTTCTAAAGCTTTCTGATGTGCTACCAGTTTGCCTTTTCCCCGCCAATCCTTCGTCAATAGCGATAATGTTATTCTCCTTCAAACCTATATTCACCCGCTATCCCTTGAGTTCGAAAGAACATCAGGAACAATAAAAGAGCGCCATAGATCATCTGGCGGACGTTCGGAGCAATAGTGTTGGGTATTCCCAAAAACCTGAGTGCCTCAGGCAGGATAATCATAAAGATCGTGCCCACAATGGGGCCTTTGATATTCCCAGAGCCACCTACCAAAATAATAGCCAAGATGAATATGGATTCATCCAAAGCAAAACTTGTTGGATCAATGTAGGTCACGTATCCCGCATATAGGCTTCCGGCTATGGCAGCGATCCCGCTAGCTATTACAAAAGCCCAGATTTTGAAATTCGCCACTCTTTTGCCCAGTGCTGAAGCGGCCAATTCGTCCTCTCTGATAGCTTTGAGTGCCCTACCAAATGGAGATGCTGAAATTCTGTAGAGAATGAGAAGTGCTAAAGAAGCGAATATCGCGCTTAATAGAAGGAAAAGCGGTAAACTACTGAACTCAAATCCGAGAATGCTGGGCTTGGGTATCCCTGGGATGCCATAAGGGCCTCTTGTAAAGTCCACCCAGTTATAAAGAATGCTAAAAACGATTATCTGAAAACCCAAAGCGGTAAGGATAAAGTAATCGCCTTTAAGCCTGAGAGACGGATAGGCAACAAGTAGCGAAAAAAGCATTGCTATAATAACGCCTGCGGGAAGAGCCAGGAAGAAGTTCAAACCCAGCTTGACCATGAGCAATGTAGAAGCATAAGCACCAATTCCATAAAAGGCAGCATGACAGAGAGATAAAAGTCCGGTGTACCCTACCAATAGATTCAACGACAGCGAAAGAATCAGGTAGATACATATCATTATGAGAATGTGGAAAACATAACTCATGCTTCTTCCAGCCTCCGCCGTTTGCCTAAAATGCCCTCAGGCCTGAAGAGGAGAAAGAAAATGAGGATTATAAAAACCAAAGCGTTCTGCCATTTCGCTGAGACCCTCCAAATCATCAGGTTCTGAAGGATGGCGAGGGCAAAAGAGCCTATAACAGCTCCTTCAAAGACTCCCACACCGCCAATGATAACCGCTACAGCAGCAGTAAGGAAGACACCCAGCCCTACCTGCGGATCCATCCCTACATCCAACGCTACTAAACAGGAGGCAACGCCAGCAAGAAAAGAACCGAGGATGAATATGTAAACTCTGACTCTTCTTACATCAATGCCTAAGACCGTAACCAGATCCGGGTTATCTGCTAATGCACGTATAATTTTTCCCAGCTTCGTCTTTCTTAGGAGCAAAATGGACAGAGAAAAGAGGATAATAAATGCTAAAATCTGGAGTAGCTGTATTTTCGTCAGGATAACCGAACCGATATGGAAAGTTGTTGCTACGCCAGGAGAAAGCACCTTGGTTTCATTACCATAAACCATTGCTATAAGATTCACTAGAAAAATGTAGATGCCCAGCGAACCAATCATAACGACTCTCAGGGAAGCTTTCCTCCGATGAAATGGGTAATAGACAAAGACCTCTATTGCTACACCCAAGAGCGTGGCAAGGATCAATGCGAGCAAGAACCCCAATACAAACCCCAATCCTAGCTGCCTCACAAAGGTGTATAGAAAGTATGATGCGGCTGTATAGACAATTCCATGAGCCAGGTGAAATATCTTAGTTGTATTATAGATAAGCCCGAATCCCAGGGCCACCAGCGCATAGATGCAACCAGTTACTATTCCGTTAGCTAAAAGCTGTAAAACCATTCTTATGCCTATTTACCCTGTTCCATTCTTGAGCGAAATGCTCTACAACAAGACAAACGTGTATATTCCACCAGCTAGATCAAGAGCAATTTTCACGCCAACATTTTCCAACCATGCTATTAGGCATGCTAGTTTTAGGGCGAGATGCTTATACAAACCCACTCACAGTGGGACTTCACGAATTTATTTCACTCCAAAGCCCACATAAGCTAGCATATTACCTTAAGATACATATTCGATGAATTCTCTTTCTGAAATCTGCTCCAGGAGCTAACTATGCGATGTTTTAGTCACATAAATGTGATGAAAATGTCACGCATCTCTGATTGTGTTACCATCTTCGCCACAAGGGGTTACTCAGCACCGACTCCAGACGCTCGATCATGGTTCGGGGCATTCGACCTCCTCGTCTGTTGATAATATAAAACAACACAACTCAACTCAAACTCCACCGCGCGATAATGTACCATTCTTCTATCCAATTGTCAACCCAAAATTCGGCATAAGAAAAAGCGTCAGTTTTTCATGCTGACGCTGGGTTCAAGGCTGATAATAGCCGGTATTAAAGAGCTATAGATATCCCTCGGCTTTCAACATACTGAGAGCCAGTTTCCATCCCTTTATAAGCTTCCGCTTCACCGACTCGAAAGTCCTCCTGTCTATAAGATTGCCTATTGTGGACACATGAACGCTGCCGGTCTCGCCTTCAGGACAAGCCAAGGAATAGCATCGACACAGCCGGAAATTCTTCATACAATCGGTCTCATACTCCCTCAGCACTTCGCCATAGATTTCCAGGCCATCGGCCGTAGATTTCCTGAAGCAATCTCCCTTCCTTATCTGTCTCTGCCAGTCTTGAATTTTGTGGTCTGCCGTTTCTCTCATTCTTTTCTCTGACCTCACTATTCCCAGTATGGATGTATCAGTCTCTACCTGCATAGCTGTCGACCTCCTATGTTCAAAGATTCTCTCACAACGTCTGTTTATGCATTGTCTACAACAATTTGCTGACTTCAACATACCACGCTGGCACAATATATCAAGAAATGAGGGGATAACTTATGTTTAGGAGCGTATATACAGGTTTGCCGATGCAGAATGTAATAGTATAATGAAATGAGTGGATCGTCAGATCCGCTTCAGAGGGTAAGGTGATTTTTCAAGTTATTTCCCAGAACAGGAAGGCGGGGATACCATGCCTCCCCGCCGGGCAGTGACCTGATCAGGACACGCTAGCGGAACTCTCGTCTTGTGGATCATCCTCTTCGTCCAGGTACCTGTCTATCGCTTCTTCAACTATTTCAGTCATATGCTTATTACGCCTTTTGGCCAACCGATGCAGCCTCCTGATCTGGTCCTCCTCTATCCTCGGTGAATACATTTTGACACCACCTCCTTTCGCTGTTTCATTAGGAAAGCGGGGATATTTGTGTTTCGCCTCCCCGCCATGGGCGAATGCGCATCAAGCTTTGGGCTTGACGCTCTCGTCTGCCGGTGTCTTCCTGTTCTGTCCAGCTTGCTTCCCTACCTTCCTGCCTTTGCCAACCTCTATGCCATTCTTGAATGACTGCACTATGGCCGGTTTGACCACCTTCTTGAGCTGCTTCGCCGCTTCTCCGATTATCTTATCCATTTCTTTCTCTAGTGTTTGGATGTAGTCCATGTAGACTCACCTCCTTTCTGAGCCGATGTTTGTTATCCTGGCTGTGGATTGGCTCATCTCTCCACTGCCTACTCCCATCAACAACATAGGGTTGGGCAGTTCAGAACCTGATACGTTGCCTTGAAAGTGAAAGAAAAAGCAAGGCTTCAAAGGGGTATCCCCATTGAGTGCCCATGAATAATGTAGGCACGAGAGCAATGGGGAAAGAAGCCTTGCTTTATTGTTCCATAATCTTAATGGCAACTATCAGGTTCTGAACCAAGCATGGGAATTGTGGGTTAACCTGAAAGGTTATCCACAGTTGCCATGCGCAGCCTGTCAACCCCTTGTGGGTTGGACAGGTGCTAGGTGTACCTATGATACAATAAAAAAGGCAGTGGATATGAGCTTCCACCGCCCGCTATTTTGTTTTTCTTGAATATTTTAGGAATGCAACTTGAAAAATCCCTTGGGTGGGTGGGATCCGCCTTTGCCTCATTGGCAGGCAAAGGCTTTATCCCATAGAACTATGGTATGAGTGAATCGCTGAATCTGAGATTTTGGCCACTAACGAATAAAGTATTTCCCAGATATTATTTTCTGGGAAATCGATGCAACTGCTTAGTTCCATATAACCTCGTTCAGCGGATCATTCATAAGCAGTTCGGGCCTGTATTCAAAGTGCATGGTATCATAATGGAACCACTTGCCGCCCCAGATAAAGCCATGCCTCTCAAACACCTCCACTATCTCCATTGGTATCCTGTTGACGTAACCCAGGTAGAACCGTTCTTCCCTGGGATCGTCCCACTTCCAGTAGTTGGTATGTTCCACGTTGATGTCTATAGCGATGCCGAAGCTGTGGGAACTCAGACGCTCCGTCCCCTTTATCCGCCGCCAGTTGAAGGTTCCCGACGGATTATTAATATACTTGTGAAGATGCCGCATCGCGTCCAATTCATTCGATATAGCCTGCAGTTTCTGGTTGACGCCATTTACGGAAGTAATCATGAGAGTTTTGTTGACTGTGCCAGGCAGCCATGAGACCGGCATCAGGTTCTTCCGAACCTCATCCGGCGAAGAGCCATACATCTTCAGGAAGAAAGGTTCGTACCGAATACGTCCCGGATCCCAGTTTCTCTCAGGGATGTAGTATCTCCTTCCCTTTGTATATACTATACGAAACTGGTCTTCCAGATCAGGCGCGTTCAGAAGCGTTCCGAAGTCCTTATCCGCAAAGCCGTCATCAAAGGTCATCCTAGTTCCGTCTTTCCACAACAGTGTATTACCCTCAACTGAGTCCACGAAATCTGGATATGCCTGCAAGAGTTTCTGTAGGCCTACGGGTATATCCTCAAAGATCACAATGGACTCCATCGGGGAATCAGGTAAGCTATTATCCGCATATTCCGGTTTCCATAGGCTTACAAAGCATGAAAGTAGAAGCATCAGAAGGATATATATGAAAGTAATGTATCTCATGGAACTACCTCCCCTCGTATATCTGAATCCGCCTGATGTTCTCTCGCTCCACTTCCGACATGCAGGAGCCATAGATATAGCTGCTGTTTCTAGTCTTTGGCTTTACCTTGTTATACCACTCCTGCTGCCGGAAATAGGAGATCACTCTCGAATTTAGGTGAAACTCATAGCCATGCCTGGCGAAAATTGAATTGCGCAATACACGTAACTGCCATTTGCTCAACTTCGACAGTTCCCCATCGGTCAGATGTCTCTGAGAAGCTTCCGGGTAGCTGCCTAAGGGGCTTTTGGGTGTATAGCTGCGAGTATCAGCTTTGGAAGGTTGGGGAGAACTTTGCTCTCTATGTGTCCAGGAGCTTTTTGAAAAGCTCTGACTAACTGTCGTGATGCTCCCCTGTATGTGGCTTTGAGTTCCCGCTTTTGGGTTTATAGTCTCAAACAGCCTTTTGCCTTTCACAAACTTCCGCGCCCATTTCCCTTCCAGCTTGTTCTTTGCGACACATCCATTGTCGGATGAGGCATGGATGAAGACCACTGCACCACTTTCTGTGGATACAACCATCCCAACGTGATTCACGCGTCCGTCTCTACCCATGAAAAACACCAGATCACCTGGCTGCAGATCAGATATACAGCTGATATCCTCGCCCTGCCAGTAATCCGCTTGAGCCCTTGAATTCCTGGGTACGTATATACCCAGGAATTCAAGGATTTTCTTAATTAGTCCTGAGCAGTCTATTCCATCGTAGTCATTGCCTCCCCACTTGTAGGAAGTTCCCACATAAGTCTCAGCCTTCCCAATAGCCAGTGGGATAAAGGAAGCTGAGTGAAGAACGTTGCCTATTGCGAAATTGGCAAAGAACCACCAGACAAAGATGCTCATCAACAATACCCGTCCTTTAATCATCATCAATCGCGATAGTCCTATGCCTCTCTTCATCCTCCGCATTTGTTCCCCTCCCAAAGCTGATGTCCTGAATAGGTAATTGGTCTACCGACACATGCCTGTGCCGCATGCTCCCAGCGGTAAGTTCCACAGCTCGCTTCTTCCCTTCCAGCAATCCCATTGATTCCGCTATCTTCAGGAACTCCATCCGACGATCCTCAAGCATCTTATCTACCTCTTCAACTGGTAGAGCGCACCGGCTGTATACTTTTTCCTTCAAAGCCTGAATGTCCCGTTCCCTAGGGGTGCAAGGCTTCACGAACGGGGCCTCGATAGGTACAGGCATGTGTTGTCCAATCTTCAGTTGAAAATGCCTATCCGGTTGGTTCTTGATCCACGCGATGAACTTCTCACATATCTCCTCAATGGAGAAGTCAGCGATATTGCTCACCTCTTTGAACTCATCGTGGTCATAGAAAGGTACAACGCTCCTGGAATGGCTTCCCCCATAAGTAGACCCGCTACCGTGGGAGGAGTTGGTTGAGAATGAAGTTGTCAACGTAACTCCATCCTCTGCGTTGATGAAACTGTGACTGAAACCCGAAGATGAAGCCTGAGAGTCATGATCAGACCAGCTATCAGTGTCCGTCTCGATAGTCTCATAGGTCTTTACAGGCTTGAACTTGGTCTGCTCAATCCGCCGTTTCTCTCTATCACCCCGGATCTTCCCGGTGAACATCTCCTTCATCATCACCTCAGCGTCCTCCCTGCTGATCCTAAAGGATATCTTCACCAGGGGTTCTGACATAACCGCGCTATACACTTTACGGTTATCCTCCCGCAATTGCTCCAATTCCTGGTGAGCTAATTTGAGATACACCCTGAACTTTCTCAATTCCTGCAAGGCTGTCGCGAAGTCCTCCGACACATACAGACCGAACTCATCAAGATAGAAGTGGAAGGGCCTACGCTTATGCTCCGGAATATCCACTCTGGACTTGGCCGCCTGGATGATCTTGTCTATGATGACTCTCCCCAGCATCCCCTTCTCCTCGTCAGAAAGCTTATTGCTGCTCAGGTTGCAGAGGATGATCATACCTTCATCCATGGCTTTCCTGAAGTCAACGGTTGACTCTAACTGCCCAAATATCCGCCTTATGTCCCTGCCTGCGGTAAACTTATTGGCCCTGTTGAGAACCGCCTCAACATACGTCTCCCTGATGCTTGGAGGGGCCTGCTCAAATCTTTCCCATTCGTCAATCACCAGGTGATCGTCGAATTCCGCCAAAATCAACTTGCGCAGATAAGTCTGTCTCGGGTCCACGAACGGCGCAAGCTCCACCAGCGTATGGCGTTTCTCTATCAGCGGAACAAGGGCGTTCCGCTCCCACCTCTGAAGTCTGGGCATAAAGCCTGGCTCTGTCCCTGTAGATACCTTGGCTATGCACCTCATGACCATGGAAGCATGAGAAGTGGAACTCCGTATTTTGGGATCATACTCCAGGAAGTTCAGGCCCACAGCCCATTCCTCATCATCTGGATCAATAAGGATGACTTTCCTCGTCATCCTTTTAACTGTCAGATACGCCAGCATGTTTTTGTAGAGGTCACCATGGGGATCCAGCAAACATAGACCATGTTTATTACGTATGTGAAACCTCATCATCTCCTCCAGAAGCTTGCTCTTGCCAACTCCAGAATTTCCGAGAATATGAAAGTGCCCGAGAAAATCTTCCTTGCTAAGGAGGATCCCCTTCCCATTAAGGGCGTTAGTGCCAATAAGCATTCCGTCTTCTTTTTTTCGCATCTCTACATCTCTCCTTTCTACAAACATAAATATTAGCATTAGTCCAGCTATAAGGTTATTTCACGCTCTCAATCTACATCTGCAAACACTCCTTCCTCGATCAGCGTTCTCATGTAAATATCTACTAATTCCGCCGCTTTTATGGGATCGCCACCAGCCTCCTGCATCAATTCTTCCTTTGCATTCTGCATGGCCAGTATCTGCTTCTTTATCCGCTGCATATCCTCAATACGCTTATCTCCATTATCCTTAACCTCTTTATCCCTTGGGTTGAGAAGTTCAGTCTGGCGGCGCAAAAGGTCCAGCCATTCCACCTCCTTCGCTTTCATCTCCACCATAAATTCATAGTCATTGAGCTTATTTTTGTGCATGGCAGCCTGCTCCATATCCATACGATCAAGCTCAAGCCTCCGCTTCTCCATATCCAATCTCATTTCATCAATCTTCTTATTCTCCTCAAAGGTGACCAGTTGGTATTCTGATTCCCACAATTCATATATGGCATCCGCGCACTCCTTCTCGTACCCGGCCAGTTCTGTCTTCTTCCGGATAACCTCAATCTGAGCGTCATCCCTGTTTTTCTCAACCCACACATCAATTGCATTTCTCATAAAATTTCCACCTGGTATACGCCTCAGCACACTCTCGCGCACACTATCCAGACCAGATGATATTTGAGGTGTCAAAGCCTGATTCTCAACAGGTACTAAAGCATTTTCTTCCCTATCATTCTTTCTCCACATCTCCATTCCTCCTATCTTTGTAAGCCCAGCATACAGGACTTCTGTGATCCAACTCAGAAATATGCCTACCAGCAGTATGTGCGCTATGTAGACTGTAACAATGCCGCTCTCAATGGCAGCGATACGTAGCGATGGCAGGGAACCCAGTTCTTTGCTTTTGAGTAGAATACATAATCCATAGAACACCCCTTTAACAATCGGCCACGCTGATAGACACGCCACTGCGCCTATCGAAAAACCCATAGCAAAAAACATAACGTAGCAAAGAAAAATACCGACCGCCGCTGGTACAGCGATTGCTATGGAGATAACATGTAAGACCCCAACAGCAATGTTGGCGCTCCTGGATTCGTATGGCTCCCAACTCCACTTCTCAAGCAATCGATCAAGTAATAAAACCCGAACTGCCCTTCCAGTGACAGACATGATGTCATCTCCGGCATCGTCATCAAAGAGGGCGCGGCACCGCACATGCAGCGCGGTTAACACCAAGAGCAGAGCAAGGATTAGAACTCCCACACATAGACCGATAAAGAAACCCCATTTGCTCATTGCTTTCACTCCAGGATCGAATGATTTTGTGAATCGCCGGGAACGGAAGTCATCCATATTTGCCGAAGAATTGTCGCCGGTTCCTCTATATCAATATTCTTGACACAACAGAACCAAAACACATAGCCACCCTCATTGCCAACACCTTCCCGAGTTACCCTAACCAGGTTATCCCGGCGTTGTTCTGATAGAGTAACAGTGAGAACTCGGAAGTTCTCAATACCAAGAAGCTTTCGAGCGCCTCCCTGTCGCCACCAAAGCCAATATGCTCGCACCTTGTTTCTGTACCTGGCATTACTCATTGTGGACCGGTCAGCTTCAAGGAAGAAATACATCTCCCCTTCGGCATCTTTTATGCCAAAGAAGCCATCTGGGAAAATGGTTAGCCTTCTTCTCCTTGCCCCTTTTGTATCGTATACATGATCTCTTAACTCCTGGGTATTCTCCCGCACCCAAAAGATCAAATCATTTCCGGGAGTATCTTCTATGGCGAGATTAAGGCATGCTCTGATATGCGATATCATGAGAGTATGCTGTATATGCCTTTCTTTTACAGCGCTATTCTTTTTACTCCACTTGACTTTCCCACGATCGAGCCCAAGTCTCTCTGCCAAGAGATCCGCTCCTCTGTCCCCAAGGGCGTAGACCATTCTCTTGGGGCCAAGAACGGGGTTTGAGAATGCGGTTTGGCTTAATGGTCGATCCAGGTATCTATGATGATATAGCTTCGTGAGTCGCCTCAGAAGCGTTTGTTCAGAGCCATTGATCAATACACATAGCTGTCTTGAGTCTATGAGGCGATAATCATCAACCAGCTTGAGGATTTCTACATCGCGGTCTTGGACCTCAATACCGCCTACCAACCTCGGGCTTCTCCTGAATCGAGGCGCTCTTGACTTACTATTCTTCATTTGTGAAGCTCCTCGGACGCTTCCTAGCGTTCATACTGCATATTGCTAGGCATCTACTCGCTATCCACCTCAACAGTGTTCCACCTGAAAGCTCCGCTAGCGGCGGACAGCTACTCCGTCCTTCCCAAATACCAAGAGAATGGTTGGAGATTGCCAAACTTTTCATATTCTCTCACTATATATTTCGCCTAGCGCATGGAATGGATTTAAAGGGCTTCGGATTTCCATGAAGCCCCTTCAAATCATCAAAGGTCTTCTATTGGCTCAGAAGCTCTCTGAGATTATTGCGTTGAGCTTCCCTCTTGAATTCCGCTTTTGCACGGCGCAGTTGGCTTTTAACTGTCCCCAACGGGATTTTCAAAAAATCAGACATAGTCCGATCCGACATCCCGGCAAAGTAGTTTAGGCGCAGGAGGACCGCAAGGTAGGGATCGATTGAAGAAAGGGCTCTGTTCACAGATATCCTAAGCTCTTCAGTGTCAATGATCGCATCCGGTCGATTCTCTTCATATTCCAATGAGAGTATCTCGATCGTTGAAATCTCATCCTCCAAATACAGTACCGAAGTCCGTTCATTGTGGTGGTTGTCAGGCTTTCTAAAGAAATTGGCTCTATACCTTGTGAAGAACGTCCAGAGGGTTTCAGGTGGGATTCTCTCTATCTTTTTGCGAGTGCAATACTCAAATATAGCAACCACTGCATCCTGGAATGTGTCTTCCCAGTCCTGCTGTGGAACTTTCTTCTTAATATGAGCTATAGCTTTATCTCGCTCCGCGTTGATGCACTCATGTATTTTCTCTAATGCCATCTTTGCCTCTCTCCCTTCATTGTAGGGAGAGGTGACCTGAGTGCTTGACGCGCGATCACATCAGTGATATACTTATCGCGTCACACCGCCAAGTCACCTCTCCTGCTGGTCCTGCTCTTTGGTTGGTAGCCTGGGAAGATCAGCTTGTGTAAAACGGAGGCTCTCTAACAGACGGTGTGACACTAAGCCTGCGTTTGATTTCGTGGGCTTATTTCTTTTTCCATTCTATACATCTCCTTTCTCTCATTGACTTCCACTGATTCATCAACCGTAACACGATTCAGAATAATGGTTATCCCATATTTGCACAACTTGATTGGAAAACTGCAACGCTTGTTTTAGTAATCTCATAGGAAACCTAATGGCGTAATATCAAATCTGATAAATTTACATGTGGTCGATTATGGATTATTCGACAATCGGCCGATATCTCCCTGACAAACATAAGCTCCCCAGTATATACATTCAGTAAACGGGCACCGATTATCTGGCGATTTCTTAAGACGCTGCAAATCGTGCATGACATTCTCATTACCTCCAGATAGACGTTTTAGTATCCTCTTAGAAAGCCATTGCTCCTTTATTTCACCCACGGTTACATCTCGTATATATATCTGGGCATTGCGAAGTGCCTCAGAGCGATCAAGATTGAGGATTACCAAATTGTAATAGAAACGCTGCATAAGTATTGCAGAAGCCAAATCTGGAACTCTCCAAAGACTCATCACTAGCGTTTTAGCTCCTGCTAGTACGAATGACCGACGTAGTCCGAAAACTCCTTCACTGATGTGAACTTCCCCAAGACCTGTATCACAAGCTGAGAGAACTACCAGTTCCGTACCAAGAAGATTCATACCAGAAACGTCTTCTGCAGTCAAAAGCCCATCTTCTGCTTCCGCTGGCAAATTTTTCCCTTCTAGCCAGGTCTTGGCTCCTGCTAGTGCAAGGCCGGAACGCAAGAGAGGGTTTTCCAGTTGAGTATTAGAAAGTCTAGTAATGCTATCCCCCATAAAGCTTAGCGAAATCGATTCATTGGGTTCCTTATTGGGGTAGCGCTTTTGATCAGGAAGGAAAAAACCATGTGTAGCGATGTGGAATATGTAGGGTGACGATATGGCTTTGACTTTGGATTCCATCGCTTTCCGCCCCATCCATAATCTTGCTCCCAACATCTTGGCGATCTGCTTACCTTCTTCCTTTGTCCCTGGAAGCCTATTGAAGCGTAATGAGCTTCGTTTCAAGTCTCCTGATTGCCGTATATGTAGCTGTTTGAGTTCCAACGCCTTACATTTTTGCTGTTCTGCATTCGATTCAATCTTATGCCTACCTCGCAATTGAAATATTCTTTTCGGTCTCTCTACATGAAGATCAAAATCAGGATCCGCAATTACCAACGATTCTTCAGCCTTACCAGCATGTCCAACTCCAAAACGTAGAATATCCCGGCCTGCGCTTAAGTAGCTGATAACGTAATCATCAGTGAGGTATTTTCCATCGTTGGTAGGTAGCGATCCAAAAGGTAGTTGGGTCAAGCCACCGGCAGGTGAAATCAGGATCCGTCTATGATTTCCAATAGCTTCCTTCAGAGGACCAAAGACAGCTTCTTGCAGTTCAGCACCAGATTTACTGAGTGTAGTGAAGGACTTTGCTGAAGGCTCATTTGCCATCAACCCGCGGTCATTGCCTTTCTCATATTCATCTGTTATAAATCTTCTGAATTGCATTATCATCTGATCTATCAATTCCGCCTCTCCCAGGTCAACTATCTGTACGTTATCTGGTTTTCCAGCAGGTAGAATAAAAGCTAAGAGCGTGTCTGAAAAGTCTGTTCATGGTTGATAGCTGGATATATTTTGACGAAATTCTGAAGAGTCAAGATATATTGCCAGTGATAAATGTGCATAGAATTACCATATGTGAGGTATATCCGAGAATAATGACATACTACTCCTGTCGTGAAAGGAAGTCTGGCAAATCTGTTTACGCAACAGCAGCTTGAGCCTGATATGCCAAACGCCGAACCATTAAGCGACTCATGGCAGCATATATCATTGCTTCACTGGTTTCCGGCAGTGTTTCATAGTCTTTGCTTAACCGGCGGTATCGCCCAAACCAGGCAAACGTTCGTTCCACTACCCAACGACGGGGTAGAACCACGAATCCCTTTACGTCATCACTGCGCTTGA
>Ga0255402_1005_pt1 | contig 40554 bp, 32 predicted proteins | sample ANMaggSeSYBR01D4_FD_182125 | JGI IMG/M metagenome (GOLD analysis project Ga0255402, IMG submission 182125) | Sediment cell enrichment communities from methane seep in Santa Monica Basin, California, United Staets - ANME aggregate JGI... | ecosystem: Environmental > Aquatic > Marine > Cold seeps >...
CCAGCGCCGCTCGTTCGACATCCTCTTTAGAGGAGCCGCTGGGAACCTGTATTCTGCTTCTCACTTTGCCGTTGATCTGGACGACGATGAGCATTTCGTCCTGTTTCAGCGCGGATTCATCCCATGCAAGCCATGCGGCGTTAATCATGCCCTTTTCGTTGCCCAGCATCTCCCAAAGCTCTTCGGATATATGCGGAGCAAAGGGCGAGAGACTGATCGCCAGAATGTCAAGAGCTTCCTTGAGAACCGCCAGCGCGGACTCGTCGGGTTCCTCCATGATGTAGAGGTGATTCACCAGTTCCATGCTCGCGCTTATGGCTGTGTTGAAGTGCATCCGCTCGTTAATGTCAACAGTTACGCGCTTCAAGGTCGTGTGAGCTATCCTGCGCAATTCCTTCGCGCTCTCTGGTAGATTGCTCGGATCGTATTTCGCTGATACTCCCTTGATCTGAGATAGGTGTTTGCCAACTATCCGCCATACACGATTGAGGAAGCGCGAGACGCCCTCTATGCCCTCGTCGTTCCATTCCAGTTCCTTCTCCGGCGGGGCGGCGAAGAGTGAGAATACGCGGACGGTATCCGCGCCGTATTTCTCGATCAACTCCGTCGGATCAACGACGTTGCCCTTTGATTTCGACATGACGCTCCCGTCCTTCAGCACCATGCCCTGAGTCAGAAGATTATCAATGGGTTCATCCACGTCAATCAATCCCAGATCGCGCGTGACTTTCGTGAAGAAGCGTGAATACAGCAGGTGCATCACCGCATGTTCCACGCCGCCGATGTACTGATCCACAGGCATCCAGTAATTGGCTTTTTCCCTGTCGAAGGGAAGCGAGTCGTTTTTAGGGTCAACGTAGCGCAGGAAATACCACGAAGAATCAACGAAAGTGTCCATAGTATCAGTCTCGCGCCGCGCCGCTTCGCCGCATTTTGGGCATTGGACATTCACAAAATCTTCGTAGGAGTCCAGAGCCGACACCCGGTCGCCGGTTACGTCCACATTTTGTGGCAGTATCACCGGCAGGTCAGAGTCAGGAACAGGTTGAATGCCGCATTTGTCGCAGTAGATCATCGGTATGGGGTTTCCCCAATATCGCTGTCGGGATATGCACCAGTCGCGGAGGCGATAGTTTATCGCTCTCTCGCCGATCCCGTTGGCTTCCATGTAGTCGGCGATTTTTTCCTTGCCTTCCGCGCTTTCCAGTCCGTCGAATTGCCCGGAATTCGCCATGATCCCCGGTTCCTCGTATGCTTCGGACATGCTCTCAGCGGCGAGTTTTTCATCTGGCGGCTGGATCACCACTCTGATGGGCAGGTCGTATTTCTTCGCGAACTCAAAATCGCGCTGGTCGTGCGCGGGGACTGCCATCACCGCGCCGGTACCGTACTGCATCAGCACGTAATCTGCGAGCCAGATGGGGATCTTTTCGTGGGTCATGGGATTGACGGCAAATGCGCCTGTGAAGATGCCTTTTTTCTCCACGTCAGCCGCCTCCCGAACCGCCTTGTCCTCTTTTGACACTTCTTTCACGAATTCCGTCACAGAGCTTTCGAGTTCGGTTCCCTGAACGAGTTGATTCACAAGCGGATGTTCAGGAGCGAGTACCATGTACGTCGCGCCGAAGATGGTATCCTGCCGCGTAGTGAATACCGACAGCTTTTCATCCGAATTCGCCAGCGGGAAATCTATCTGGACGCCTGTGCTTTTCCCGATCCAGTTCCTTTGCATGGCCAGGACGTGTTCGGGCCAGCCGGGCATCTTGTCCAGATGTTCCAGTAGTTCCTCAACGTAGTCAGTGATTTTCAGAAACCACTGCTCCAACGATTTCTGTATCACTTCTGTTCCGCATCGCCAGCATTTATTGCCTTCGACCTGTTCATTTGCCAGCACTGTGCCGCACGAGTCGCACCAGTTCACCGTCGCCATCTTGCGGTATGCCAGCCCGCGTTCGTAGAACCGCAGGAACAGCCATTGTCCCCATTTATAGTAATCCGGCAAACATGCGGAGACCTCTCGATTCCAGTCGTAGCTGAACCCCATCCGCATCAATTGTGACCTCATGTTTTCGATATTTTCCAGAGTCCACTTAGTCGGATGTGTTTTTCTTTTTATGGCGGCATTTTCCGCCGGCAAGCCAAAGGCGTCCCAGCCCATAGGATGGATGACATTGAATCCATTCATCCTCTTAAATCTTGCCATCACATCGCCAATGGAGTAGTTGCGAACGTGCCCCATGTGTATATCCCCGGATGGGTAGGGGAACATCTCAAGCAGGTAATACTTCTCTTTTTCCCGGTTCTCAACTACCTCAAACTGCTTTGTTTCTTTCCAATATCTTTGCCATTTGTTTTCTATTTCGGCAAAAGGGTAACCATCAGACATATCTCAAATCCTCCTTTCCGCCATATTATACTTGAATAATAGCCAAAATGCAAGTATCTATACCAGTTAGCATAAAATAACGTGAATTCGATGTAAATATCCAGACAATACCGACGTTCCCCGCTTCCGCAAGGACAAATTTGGGCCATTCGCGGAGGATTTGTCATTCCCGCGTTCGCGGGAATGACATGATTCTTATGTCGAACTGACGTTAAAATATGTCTGTTTAACCTATAAACTACGCCCAGACGATGTTTCTATGCTTGGAATCTACGTTTTCTCTTGAAAAGGCAAAGCCATTCATGTATAATTAGTACTACAACGGTGGTTCGACGAGAAACGTGGCTTAAGCGCACGTTCATGGAATAGCTGCTTTTCATAGAAAAGCTTAATTAGCGATTCTATGATTTTGGCTCTACTGGGAAAATTCAAACTATCATTGTAGTACTAACTACTCATCGTTCGCTCATTTTTCTTGTGTATTCCTGAATTGGATCACACAACATATTGTGGTGTGCCTCAAATTTAAGACCAAAAACAAGCGAACGATAGGAACTAATATCTCCATAAAGAAAAAGGAAATTGAGGTAAATGGCGGGGCGATCATGGGGTACGACAGGTTGGTCTCCACTTTACCGCTTCCTGTAATCATAGGTCTATTGGATGAAGCGCCTCAAAAAGTCAGGGATGCCGCCGCTGACCTCAAATTCAATACTATCTATGCAGTGAACCTGGGAATAGATAGAGCGTGTCTTTCAGAGTTCCATTGGGTATATTACCCCGAAGACGATTACATTTTCCACAGAACAAGTTTTCCCATGAACCTTGCTAAAACTAACGCTCCCGAAGGCAAAAGCTCCATCACGGCTGAGGTCTCGTGCTCCAAATATAAGCCTGTATATTACGACAGCCTCATCAAAGACACGATCCGTGACCTGAAAAAGGCGGACATACTGAAAGACAACGATGAGATCGTAGTAGAGGATATTCGGCTTTTATCCCCTGCCTACGTCATCTATGACTTGAATCATCGTCAAAACGTTGATCTTATTCACGAATTTCTGAAGCAGAATGGAATTTACGCCTGTGGACGATTCGGCGAGTGGGAATACCTGAATATGGATCATTCGATCTTGAGCGGCAAGAAAACTTCTGAGGAGATACTGGGGAATGGAAGATAGAGAATGGCCGTTGGTTACAATAAATATTCTGGTTTACAATAGGAAAGCCGAATTGAGAATCACGCTCAGTAAAGTGTTATCCGACCTGGATTATCCTGAGGATAGGCTGGAAGTTATTGTTGTTGATAACGCATCGGCGGACGGTGTAGCCGAAATGGTTGAAACTGAGTTTCCCAATGTACGCCTCATTCGACTGCTAGAGAATGTCGGAATAGCTGGTTGGAATGCGGGATTCCTGGAAGCGCGTGGTGAATATATTATCGTCATGGATGATGATTCGCATCTTGCTCCCAATGTGGCAAAGGAAATGGTTCGTTCATTTGAATCTGATCCTAAAGTTGGCATTGTTGCCTTCCTGATTTTTGACACAAATACAGGTAAAACGAATGCTCAGTTTATGTCGCGGGAACCGCTTACGTTCATCGGATGCGGCGCAGGTATTCGTAGCAATATACTTTCTAAGACAGGTTTATTCTCCACAATCTTTTTCCTATATTGTCACGAGATCGATTTTAGCATTCGAGTGATGAAACACAATTATAGTATTCTTTATCGTGACGATTTAATTGCCTACCACCGGTTTGCAAAGAAAAATCGAATAAAAGCACGCCAAAGGTTCTATTCCACGAGAAACAGCATCTGGTTCTATCTCAAATACTTTCGTGGACGTTTTCTCATAATATTACTTCTGCGTCAGTTCTTAGTCCTGAGTTTCGTTAAATCTCCAGTAAGTTATCTGAGAGCGTTGATTTCAGCCTTTAGTAACATTCGCCTGCCTCTATTAGAGGGCGAGGAGATCCCCACAGAAGTCCAGGCTCTCTACTACAAATACATGCTCTCTATCTTTACCAAGCGTGTATTTGCGCTCCCACATTATCTTCTCTCTCTTATAAAGCGTCGTTAAAGATGAATGACGTATTGGAGCCAAGTCAATAATATAGGCGGACTGATAGAAAATGTTCAGACAGGTGAGAACAGCTCGATACACAGTGGACAGTGAACGGTAACTTGTTTAAGCTCGGGAAAAAGGTAAGTGGAATATAATATGCACGGAACTTCAAACGTAAAAACGGAAAATAGGAGATTGAGGTTAGCTATTGTTCATGTCGCGCCTTACCCCATGAAACTTCCTCTTTTTGACATAGTCTGTGCCAAAACGGATGGGGTCGTTTTTTTCTATTCTAAGTATTCTCTAGCTCATCCGGAATGGGATATGGACGCGATCTTGGAGCAAGTTCATTTCAAGTATCACTTTCTTTCCGGATTCATAATAGGGAAAGCAACGCACATTCGCCCTTCAGTTCTCTTATATCTCTGGCGCTACAACCCCGATGTGATCGTTGCCGGCGATTTTTTCCCGCAAACTTTTTTCGCCGTTATATATGCGCGCTTGTTTCGCTCCAAGATCCTCATCCATTCCAACACTACAAGACATACTGCGACAACGGATAGCTTTCGCAAGAAGTTTCGTAGGTGGCTCGTGCGGCATTGTGATGCCTTTATTGCTGCTTCGTTTCAGACAAAGAAATATCTCTACGATCTTGGCGCGGAGCCTGATAAGGTCTTTATTTCTACCCAAACAATTGATGCCCTCAGATGGAAGCGCTTAGTCAAGGAAGAGAAGGAATCTAAAGGCAATCTAAGGGATGAATTGGGGCTGAAGGATAAAGTCATTCTCCACGTTGGTAGGCTTGTACCTCATAAGGGTGTGCATCTGCTATTCGAAGCGTTCCATCGTATCACTGATATGTTACAGAACGCGAGCATCCTCATGGTAGGAGGTGGCTCCGAAGAAGCAAAGTTGAAGGAATATTGCCAGCAAAAAGGTTTGTCCGACAGGGTGGTGTTCGTGGGATACAAACAGCCTGATGAATTGCCTGAATACTATGCCGCAGCGGATTTACTTGTCTTCCCGACGTTGTATGATCCATTTGGATTGGTTGTCAATGAGGCGCTTGCCAGTGGGTTGCCTGTGATATGCTCGCCTTTTGCAGGAGCGGCAGACCTTATTGAAGAAGGCAAAAACGGCTATGTCATGGATCCACGCGATACGGAGAAGATGGCATCGCTGCTATCTAATGTACTAACAGATGAAGGTCTATTGGAGCATTTGAAGCATGGCGCGCTGGCCTCAATTGAAAATCTCACCATTGAAAAGAGCGTTGAACAGTTTCTCGCGGCAGTCCAATTTACGATGAGAGGCAAGCGATGAAACAACATAACAATGTGGATAGATACATTGAGTCCTCTCATGAATGAGTTGTGCCCATACCATAATATCCTATGGATGATTTGTGCTCATCACATAGGGTCTGACCGAAGCGAAGAATCTCCCTTTTCTTAACGCCGAGTTTTTGTCCAGATATTGGGGATAGGTCTAATCCATAGAGCCAAACGGTTGCAAATTACATGAAAAATCAGGATGACAGTCCTCGTTATTATGCGCAAACGGTTAAGCAAGCTGCGGGTTCCTTTTTATTCCAATTCATGGGTTATCCCGTGAGCGTTCTGTCGAGTTTGACGTTCGCAAGGTTATTGGGAGCGGGCAAGCTGGGACTTTACAATCTTGCTTTTACAACCGTAAATTTTTTCGGAATGTTAGCTATGTGCGTTGCGCAAGATACCCCCATGCGTTTCATTCCTGAATTCAAGGTGAATTATGGAGAGGCTAAGGTACTTTCCTTCATACGATACATTTTTTTTCGCCTTATATCTTTCTCTTTGGTTTCGAGCATAGTTTTAATGCTGCTAAGTTCTCACATAAACAATGTGTTTTTCAGAAAACCGGAGTTATCGAAGCTGATTTTGTGGATGGCGCCGTGTATATTATTGATAACCCTGGAAAAATTGCTCATTGAGATATTGAAAGCCTTTAAGAGGGCTTCCCGAGCTATGCTCATAAGGCTGCTCATCGAGAAAATATCGAGGCTAGGCTTGTTTGTAATCCTGGCCATTGTCTGGCGACCCGATGTACTCGCTCTGGTAGTTGCGACCTATTTCATGTATTTTTTAGGTGTTGGACTTCCATTAAGTCAAATTGGGTTGTCCTTCATAAAAACAGAAAAGCGGATTCCCATTGAACCGCAAGAGCGGCGGAAAATTACGAAGTTCTCCTTACTCGCGTTTTTGGTAATCCTGTCTGGTTTTTTGTCCACCCGATTTAACTTGCTAATTCTTGGAGCATACGCAGAGCCTTCAGCAGTTGGAATATACGTAATAGCAAATAGTTTAGCAGCTTTCATTATTATGCCATCGGCGGCGTTCAATAATATCTTTCCAACAAACATCTCCGAGCTTTACGTTCAGAAAGATATAAAAACTCTGAGTGGTCTTTATAAGAGATCTACGTGGATAACACTATTTTGCTCTTTGATCCCCTTTTTGCTTTTTATAGTATATTCCAGGGACACGTTGGCTATATTCGGAAGAGATTTTCTCGCTGGCGAAAGGGCATTACAGATCCTGGCGTTCTCGCTACTGATCAAGGTAAGTGTCGGTTCAGCCGTATTTATTTTGTTGATGACCGGATACGAAAAGTATGCGCTTTTCAATCAGGGGGCGCTTGCTATAATTAACATCGCTTTGGCGATCCCGTTTGCAAAAAGGTTTGGCATTTCAGGCGTTGCCCTTGCTACTGCAATTTCCGTTGTAGCGATAAATTTGATTTCGCTCCTCGAAGTACGCCTAATTCATGGATTTTCTCCGTATGATAAAAGTTACATAAAGCTGTTTCTGTCAGGCGGGATCACATTTGCGGTTCTGAAAGGACTAAGTTATATACTGCCATCTAACCCGTTTATCCGTCTCAGCGTAGCCGGAATAGCGGCTGTTGCTTCCATGGGTAGTATAATTATGGTGTTGGGTCTGGGTGAAACGGAGAAACAGATGTTTCAAACAGCGATTGAGGGAATCAGGAGGAAGAAGAGTTGAAGGTTTTGATAATCGGCGCAGGTTTAGCAGGTCTTAGCGCAGCCTATCACCTGGAAAATACGGATTACCTTATTCTTGAAAAGGAAAACGGAATCGGCGGTCTTTGTCGCTCTGAAGTCATAGATGGATTCACTTTCGATTACGCAATACATATCCTGTATAGCAAAGATGAATATGTCTCGAAACTTATCAGGGAAGTTCTGTTAAAGGACAACTTCAACTCTCAGATCAGGGAATCCTGGATCTATTCTAAAGGGGTTTACACAGAATATCCTTTTCAAGCCCATACCTACGGATTGCCTGTAGAGGTTATCAAGCAATGTGTTATGGGGTTGATCGAAGCGAAATACGAGAGTAACAGTCCTGATAAACCTGAAAATTTCGCAGAGTGGATACATAAAACCTTCGGAAAAGGTATTGCCAGGCACTTCATGGTTCCCTATAACAAGAGATTGTGGGCTGTTGAGCCTGAACTTATGGATTATAACTGGATTGCTGAACGCGTTCCAATGCCAGAAATAGAGGAGGTACTGGATGGCGCATTGAGACCGCCGCAGAAAAAGTTCGGTCCCAATGCTGAATTCTGGTATCCTGAACAAGGCGGCATGGCGGCGTTGCCGAATGGGTTCCTGCCATATATCAAGAACATTGAACTAAATTCAGAGGTAACTAATATCTCCGTAAAGAAAAAGGAAATTGAGGTAAATGGAAGGGCGATCATGAGGTACGACAGGTTGGTCTCCACTTTACCGCTTCCTGTAATCATTGGCCTATTGGACGAAGCGCCGCAAGAGGTGCGGGATGCTGCCGCTGATCTCAAGTTCAATACTATCTATGCAGTGAATCTGGGAATAGATAGATTGTGTCTTTCAGAGTTCCATTGGGTATATTACCCCGAAGACGATTATATTTTCCACAGAACAAGTTTTCCCATGAACCTTGCTAAGACTAACGCTCCCGAAGGCAAAAGCTCAATTACGGCTGAGGTCTCGTGCTCCAAATATAAGCCTGTATGTTACGACAGCCTCATCGAAGACACGATCCGTGACCTGCGAAAGGCGGGCATACTGAAAGATAATGATGAAATCGTATTAGAGGATATTCGGACTTTGTCCCCTGCCTACGTCATCTATGACCTGAATCATCGTCAGAATGTTAATCTTATTCACGGATTCTTGAAGCAGAATGAAATTTACGCCTGTGGGCGATTTGGCGAGTGGGAATACCTGAATATGGATCACTCGATCTTGAGCGGCAAGAAAATAGCTGAGGATATATGGAGAGCGTGAATGGTAAGCATCGTAGTCTTGACATATAATCGAAAAGAGGAATTGAGATATACTTTAGACAAATTAGATAATTTGATAAATTCCTGCAATGGTTTCGAGATCGAGGTCATCGTCGTTGATAATGCCTCAGCCGATGGCACTGCGGATATGGTAGCTACCTCGTTTCCCCAATTCAATTTCATCAGATTGCCTGATAATACTGGTATTGCCGGGCGCAATGAAGGGATAAAGATCGCCACAGGTAAATACGTGCTTATTCTGGACGATGATGCTCACATTGAAGTGGATTCCTTAGAGTCTGCTGTGGAGAAAATGGAAAAAGATCCCAATATAGGGATATTGTCGTTTAACATTGTCTCGGAACAAGGAATTTCTTCTGTCAAACACAAGGAGACCATTCAAAAAGAGCTTACTTTTTGCGCTGCCGTTAGCCTTATTCGCAGGGCGGTCTTTCAGAAAGCCGGATATTTTTCCAGAATCGGCTTTCTATACCATGATGAAACTGACTTCGCCATTAGAGTGCTCGCCGAAGGGTATCGGATACATTTCGCTCGCGACCTTATTGGAATTCATAGAGTTTCCCAGACGAGCCGCCCAAGCGGACGTAATTCATATTATGGGGCACGTAATACAGTGTTTTTTCTTGTAAAATATTTTTCCTTTGGGGGGATACTTTTCTCTTTGCCTGCATTTATTGTGGTTTTAGCATACAATATATTCCTGAGACCAAACCGAATTGCTTATGTCAAGGGACTCATTTCTGGTTTAATATTGGCTCCAAAAGCGCGAGCGGAAGAAGGGCGGAAGATCCCGCGACATATAGAGCATCTGTATTTGCGGCAAAGACCATACCTGAACATCTTTCTTCTTTTACACTGGAGAAGGATTTTGGAATGGCGCAAACGACGGCTGTTGATGAATAAAGAAAAAGGCTAACATGTATCTATATCCTATTTGAGCTAAAGAGAGCGAAATAGGGGAAGTTTTTACAGCGAGGTATTCCAAATCGGAAAGTGCATAGAGAACTCAATTAAGATGACGAAACAAATAACAGACGCGAATGTATTTGCTGAGTCGTATTTGACCGCTTTATTCCAGCGATTGAACGAGTTGAATATCCAGTTTTGTGTGCTTCATTCGTACCACCAACTGCCTGAATATGTGAGATCAGATGTGGACTTCGTGATTGAGAAACGTGGTATCAAACTATTAGATCATATCGTTGGAGAAGCAGCGAGAGATACCGGCGCCAGGTTTATTCAGAAGGTACATCACGGTATTCCCTCTTATTATAACTACGATCTTGCCTATACCGCCGGGACGAGTGTGCCGCAGTTCATTAAACTGGATTTCCATTATGACAAGCATGGTATAGGTCGGGACTATATGCCAACATCTATTCTGTTGTCAAACCGGCGCGTATACAGGAACTTTTATGTTTCCGACGCACCAATAGAGATGATTCACCTCCTGCTGAAACGGACTATCAAGGGCAAGCTGGAGAAACACCACAAATTGCGCATTGAACAGCTTTATCGCGATAATCATCCAAATACAACAAAGCTTCTCGTAAAATATCTTGGAAAGCGTACATCCAGAGAGTTTGAAACAAGCATGAAGGATAGCAATTGGGAGACTTTTTGCAGTCACATGGCTAAACATCAGCGGCGCGTGTGGTTCAGGAAACTCCGTAACAATAATGTCTGGTATATCACACAGTCTTTTGCCCTACATCTGGTGAGGGCGGCAAAGCGGATTATCCATCCAGTCGGCATGTTTGTTGTGCTGGTGGGACCAGACGGCAGTGGAAAAACGTGTGTAGGCGATGCCCTTTGCGAACAAATGCTGCATGGATTTCGACGAACAACTCATATTCATTGGCGACCGGGCCTGTTGCCTCGGTTACGCACACTGTTACACAGCCAGAATGGTTTGGAAGAAGATTATACCCAACCACATAGTGCTTTGCCTTATGGTAATTTCTTATCCTTGTCAAAATTCGCTTACTACACGGCAGATTTCATTCTTGGATATTGGCTGAAAATCCGAATGCTTAAAGTTAAAAGTACACTAGTTGTTATTGACCGTTATTATTACGATTACCTTGTGGATACACAACGGTACAGGCTAAAACTGCCGCAATGGTTAATACGTGCCGTGATGAAGGTGATCCCGAAACCGGATATGGTTGTTTATCTGCACAACTCTCCGGAGAAACTTCACGAACGCAAACAGGAGCTTACAATGGAAGAACTTACGCGGCAAACCAGGGCGTTCCAAAAGATATTGCCTGAGTTGCCAAATGCTTATATAATTGAGACAGACAAATCGCTGGATGAAGTGGTTAACGATGTTTCATCTATTGCGCTGGCTCGCCTGGAGCAGCGCATCAAAGAACGCATGAGATAACACAGGGCACGCGAGTGCTCTAGTTCTGGGAGCCAAATCTGAGTGAATGACTGGCAGAGCAGTTTTGAAGAACAATGCCGAGCTATATGGTCTAACGCGGTTTTTCTGTTGGTAGAGAAATGCGATGGCGATTTCCTGAAGCAGCCGGAAAGCGGCAGCGCGCACGACAATACATTATGTATTATTGTAACTTCTAAGAAACAAGAGCGGGTTGTTCGGAATTCTCTCTTGCCGGCATTATTCTCCAGATTGCATTTCTACGCTTTGGCGCCAGACTATCGCGCGCCGAGATGGATAGTGCCGCTGGACAACCGTCGGGTTGCATCCAGTTCTTTTCGCTTTTATAGTCCCCATTCGTTGAAGGGTAAGCTATTTAAGCATACTGTGAGCTGTCTAACTTATTTCGGTATTCAGCGAGTTCTGGGGCATGACCGTCTTTTCGTGGTATCAAAAAAGAACGCCCAGGATGTATCTTTGACGACCTTCCTGCAGGAATTACTCAACGTCAACGATATTTACCTCGCTTTCTCGATGGGAACGCCGGGCTATTACCGCAAAACGACTGCACAAATAATGTCAGGAGATGGACAGCCGCTTGCATACGCAAAGATCGCCTATACGCCGCAAGCCAGAGAGTTGTTAATACGGGAAGCCAGCGCGTTGCGCCGTTTGGCTGTTTTAAATATCTCGACAGGACATATGCCGCGACTCCTCTATTCTGGGCAGTTTCATGAAAGCGACCTGCTTATACAATCAGCGCCGTCGGGCAAAACTCGCAGGGGCACCAGAAAGTTGGGCAAAAGACACACTGAGTTCCTCGCAGAGATATTCAACCTGACCAGCACATGGGGAGATTTCCTGGAAAGTGCATATTGGGAGCGTCTCAAAAAGGATGTTGTGGAGGTTCAAGAATGGATCGGCGATAATTGGTATCGAAGGTTGCAGGACGCATTGGATGTATGCGAATCTACGCTTGCAGACAGGATGATGCCTCTGGGGTTGTGCCATCGTGACTTTACTCCGTGGAATACCTGTGTTGAACGTGAGAGGCTTTATGTGTTTGATTGGGAATATGCGGCAGAATCAGGTATTCCCTTCTGGGACATCTTTCATTTCGTCTGTTTCCCTGCGATGCTCGTTACCCGTCCCCCGGCGAAGAAGATAATCGCTCGCTGGCGGAACCGGCGGATTAGAGAACTTCTGGAGCGCTATGCAAAGAACATTGGCGTTGATCCAGCGCTCGTTCCTGTGTGCTTCCTTCTCTATCTTGTAGAGGTGAGCTGCTTCTATCTCAAGACGTTCCACAGCGACGGGCTTCATGATACGCAGAGAGAATGGCTGAAGAAGACATGGGCGGAAATGTTGGATGAATTAACAGTTTGTTGAGGAAAATATAGGTGCAAATGGTGATAAAACGAAAGCTAAAAGTTCTTGTCTCAGCGTATGCCTGCGAGCCGGATAAAGGCTCGGAGCCAGGGATCGGTTGGAATTGGGTGAGGCAGATAGCGAAGCACAATGAAGTATGGGTATTAACGCGGAAAAACAATCGCGAGCCGATAGAGCGCGAACTGGAGCAGAATCCAATGCCCAATGCCCACTTTGTCTATTTGGATTTACCATACTGGATGCGCTTTTGGAAGCGCGGTCCGCGCGGTCTTCATTTATACTACTGCCTGTGGCAGATCGCCGCGTTTATTCGAGCGCGATATCTTTATTGCAAAATACCTTTCGATCTATCACATCAGATAACTTTCCTTTCCGATTGGAGACCCAGTTTTCTACCGCTGTTGCGCGTTCCATTTATCTGGGGACCAATAGGAAGCCAGGAAGCGCCAAAAGCGCTCAAATCGGAGATAGGACAGCGGGGACGAATTCAGGAACGTATCAAAGCTTTTGTGCGTTGGTATATGCAGCATCTCGATCCCTTTTTCGTGCTGACACTCCGCCGCGCTAAGGTAATCATTGCGGGTGATTCTGGCACTCTGTTCCGCATCCCTGATACTGAACGTAAAAAAAGCGTAGTAATCCCTCAGAACGGTATCAATTTTGCCGAAATACCGACAACACGAAATACTCCTGTTACGTCTGATCAATTGACTATTTTGAGCATCGGCAGGTTCATTTATTTCAAGGGATTCCCCCCTGCTATTAAAGCGTTCGCGAGATTCGTTCAACAGCACCCCAACGCGCGCCTGATATTGATAGGAGCAGGACCTGAGTACCACCGCCTACAGCATATTGTTTCAGAAAAGGGCATTGGCGACAAGGTTGAATTCCATGACTGGATGTCGCGCGCAGAGGTTCTGAAGTTTATGCAGACGGCGGACATCTTCCTTTTTCCGAGTTATGAGGGCGGTGGAATGGTAGTGTTGGAAGCCATGGCAGCGGGAAAGCCAGTGGTATGCCTTGAGGCGGGCGGTCCTGGTGAGGCGGTCACCGAAGAATGTGGGGTTAAAGTGAAAATGCAGAACCGAGATCAAATCGTTCAGGATCTCTCCAAAGCGCTCTACAAATTGGCAAAGGACCCTCTTTTGCGTCGCAAAATGGGCGAGGCGTCTAAACGGCGGATTCGGGAAACCTACGACTGGGATCAAAAAGGAAAACAGATCCAGCGGCTCTATGAATCGGTGATGGGAGAGAAAAAATAGAAACAACCACGGAGATACGGAAAACACAAAAATGGAGTAATCGGGAGTGCTGCCCCTTGATTTTTTGTTCTCATTACTCCAGGGAGTTCGCGCAGGATGTCTGATTCACCAGGGAAAATCTTCTTGATTATCTTCATAGTTGGAATATTGATAGCGTTCATGTGGTTCTATTTGCTTCCTGCTGTCGAAACGCAATCATTTATTCGGATTATCATATCCCTGATGCTTCTGCCTTTCGCAGTCGCATCGTTGGCCATACTGCCGGAAGCAATAAGAAAGATCAAACGAACACTGTCGCCTCCGAGACTGGGTTATTTCTTGTGGTTTATTCTGTTTTTCATTAGCCTTTTGATACTCCGAATACGTGATGCCATTCAGTTGGCGGAGAATCCAGTTGACTTCGCCGCTCTAGTCAGAATTTTGATGGTCGGCATAGTGGGTATTATTGTTTTCACAGTCGGGTTGGTCAATCAAAAGACTATCATGAAGCAATTGGTGCGTGGATTGCCAGGCTTGATGTTCGCGTATGGATTGATAGGGCTTGCCTCGGTCGTCTATTCCATTTATCCTGCGCTGTCGTTTTACAAAGCATGTGAGATTATCGTGGATGTGGGTATTATAACATTCTTTCTTGTCTGTTATTTCTCGCAAAGGGATATGAAAAGATGGATTGATCTTACCTGGTTCATGATAGCGCTACTGATTGTATTTGTTTGGGTTGGAGCGATATTTTCCCCAGATCGGGCATTTCGCCCTATTTCTAAATATGAAGTGGCAATAGAGCGCTCTTTACTTCCATTTATGCTTCATGGAATTATGCCTATCATGAACGCTAATAGTGTTGGATTTCTATCGGCTCTTTTATGTATAGTTAGCTTCTCGCGGTTACTCAATGCGCGTGACAAAAAAGAGCGCGTTATATATGTTGTATTCCTGATAGCAGGATTGATCACTCTTGTTCTGGCGCAATCACGCACCAGCCTGTTTGGCAGCATGTTCAGCATTATGGCAATACTTCTGTTGAGAAAACGCTTCAAGTTTGCTATAGTTCTGGTTTTGTTGTTAATTGTAGTTATTTCCTTTACGGGTTTGATCCCGCTGCTTATACGTTATGTTCTGCGAGGGCAAGTTGAGAAGCACTTTTTTGCACTCTCTGGTAGACTTGACTTCTGGAGCCTTGGCTGGGAGAAATTCAAAGCGTCGCCAGCTTTCGGCTATGGTTTCGGAGCAGGAGCACGTTTTAAAGTTCTCCTCGATATAAGACCTGGTATGGCTGCCATACATGGCAGTTGGCTGGAAATTCTTATAAACGTGGGTATTATAGGGACGATACCTGTAGCGCTCGCCTTCATTGCAGTATGGTGGAATTTGCTGCGCATAAATCTTCGACCGCCTGCCTGGTTTGATGGCACGATGCGAATGCTCTCTACTGAAATCCTGGGAGTGTATATTCTCCTTTGCGCTCGGTTGTTTGCAAGCGGATCGTTTTTGCATGATAGGACGACACTGTTATTTCTTCTTGTGATTGCGTATGTACAATATGTCCGAAATAGGGAAAAAATAGAAAAAAACTTAAACGCCGATGAAAATTCTTCTGATACACAATCTATACCGATCCCGTTCGCCCAGCGGTGAGGATATCGTGTTCAACGATGAATGCCATCTCCTTCGGAAGCATGGACACGAAGTCATCACCTATGAGCGTCGTAACGACGATATCGAAACGTTTCCTCCCTACAAAAAGGCGGCATTGCTATGGCAGACAACGTGGTCGAGGCAAAGCTATCGCGAGATCCGCCATCTGATCCGCCGCCGCAAGCCCGAAGTGGCGCATTTTCACAATACGTTTCCGCTTATCAGTCCGTCTGGCTACTACGCCTGTCAAGCTGAAGGCGTTCCCGTTGTGCAGACATTTCACAACTTCCGCTTTTTTTGTGCGTCAGGGCTTTTTTTCAGGGACAGCAGTGTTTGCGAAGAATGCCTCAGATACGAGTTGTTTCGCAGCATTAGATATGGTTGCTATCGCGGCTCGAGGATTCAGACTTTACCTCTGGCAATAATGACCTTGCTTCGCCAGCGAATATGTAAGTGGATACGACAAATTGACGTGTTCATCGCTCTTACGAAGTTCGCTCGCACAAAATACATCCAGGCTGGACTACCAGCCAGCAGGATCGTGGTTAAACCAAATTTCATGGAGCATCCTCCGGAGCCGCGCTATAATCATAGCGGATATGCGATTGTTCTAGGGCGTCTCAGCCCTGAAAAAGGCGTCAAAACCCTACTAGCTGCGTGGAAAAAAGTCGGGGATGTCCCATTGAAAATACTTGGAGACGGTAGTCAACGTGCTGAATTGGAAGAAATAGTTCGAAAGGAGAAACTTGCCAACGTTCAGTTTCTGGGCTTCTTGCCACATGCCGAAGGTATGCAGTGGTTGCAAAACGCCCGTTTTATGATCATACCCTCGATTTGGTACGAGGGTTTTCCCCTGGCAATACGTGAAGCGTTTGCCTGCGGAAAACCTGTTATCGCCTCTCGACTGGGTGGGATGGCGGCAATCATTGAAGATGGCAGGACGGGGTTGTTGTTTGAACCTGGCGATCCAGATGACCTGGCGGCGAAAGTGCGATGGTTGATGGAAAATAAAAAAGCCGCCGCCCAAATGGGTAAGGCTGCACGTGCGGAGTTTGAAGCAAAATATACCGCCGACAAAAATTATGAGATGTTGATAAATATCTACCAGATGGCAATAGAAACACGTGGGCGAATAAGGGTCTGAGTGAATCGAAAAGAGAAACAGAACACCCGGAGGCCAAAATGATAAAGGCGACTTTTCCATCCGTAGTAACACTCTTGTTGGTAACGTTTTTTTTGGCAGGTTGTGCGGTAGAAAAGAATGCACAGCCACAGAACGCGCCTCGTCCGCGTTTGAGCGTGCGGATTGATGCCGAATTCCTGTCTCAGCCAGCGATGGAGCCAGCGGAATACGCGGCGGCTGTCTCTGGCGGCGACGGCGACTACAGCTATATCTGGGATTTTAACGCGATGGATGGATACACTGTGGATAGGTTTCAGCCTGTCGTGCAGCATATCTACCCGGAAGCTGGTCAATACATCATCTCGCTTCACGTTGCCGACGCCAGCGGCGCGTTCGGGGAGGCTGACATAAAGATTGACGTTACAGGCAGAAAATACGCTGTTCATGAACCCATTAAACTGCGCGACATGCTCGCTTCGCCCGACAAACCTTATATCATTGACGGCTATGACATAATCAATCCACGCGGCAACGGCATAACTCTCAAACATTGCAGGAACGTCATCATCTGCAACTGCTATATTCACGACTGCCGGGAAGGCGAAAATGAAGATGGGCGCGCCATATACGCTGAGGATTGTCACAACATCACAATACAGAAGGTGTATGCAAAAAACAACAGAAGCGGGATCGTAATTGAAGGCAATCCAGACCATCTTTCCAAAAGCCTTCTGGCGGAGAGTAATGTCATCATTGGTTGCAAGATGCACGACAGTTTATCGTTTGTGAATGTTGACGGTTCTGAAATCAGACACAATATCCTCTACGACAACGGCACAATATGGAGAAATCGCATCTCTGGCATATCTTTCAACGGAACATTCCATAACATATCAGTCCATCATAATCTGGTCGTAAATCCCGATAGCGATGGGATCGAGTGCTTGGGCTATGACTGGCAGGATATTGGGACAAAAGTGGAAATATACGACAACGTTCTACGCAACAGCGGCGAACAGGGCGTATGGTTTTTCCGCGTTAAGAATAGTCGGATTCACCATAACTACATCGTGGGAGCACATAACAACGGTGTATGTCTGAACGGATGGACATCGGGCGTGCGGATTGATCACAACGTCATCATTCGCTGCGGCGGCACGCCCGAAATGAAGCATCACGGCGGCGGCGCGATAGGGCTACAGAGTTCCCCTGACAATGTGGTGGAGTCGAATATACTCATTGATAGCTCCTGCGGCGACGTGAGTATATCGTACCATGAGAAAGACGATGACCGAGTGAAGGGGATGAATAGCAGATTCCGCGAAAGCGCGGGGAATGTAATAGATAGCAACGTGATGTGCAGTTCTGAATTCAACATAAGCGTCGCCGAAGGGGTAGCTGAAACCGCTATCACAAACAACGTGATCTGGCAGCGCAAACGCGGGCGCCATTATCACGGATGTCGTCCCGACAAGAGCAACGTCAAGGCAAAGCCGTTATTTCGCGCTCCGGAGCGCGGCGATTTCCGGCTTTTGTCCAATTCTTCGGGATATGATGCCATCAGCGAATTGCCCACGCCGTAGGCTTCGCCATAGGTGTGTATAAAATGGTAAATCTGCTTATCGCCATCTTGATAGTTCTCGTTGTCGCTTTGTGCTGTTTGGTTGCTGTGGGGAATCTGGTTCGCCGGCGGCGGTTCAAAAGACCAGCCATGTCGCTGGAGACTCTGGAATTGCTCAAGCAACAGGGAATGGTCACAGAGGAAGAGTTTGAGTCCCTGAAAGACGGGGGGCAGAATCCACAGGAGCTTGCTGTTGAGTCGTGTATTTTCTCGGCAGAGGAGATAATGGAAACCATAGAAGCCGCTCTTGGTTCGGTAGATAATCTGGGAATAGGTGGGGGCTACACTGGCAATGAAAAATGGGCTAAAGCGTTTGGCATGGACGTTGAACTGAATCTGAGCCTCAAAGAACTGACGCTTCTCAGCATGAAAATAGTGAAATCTCGACCAGCGATTGATTTCATAGCAGAAATCCTCGCCATGAACATCCCTGTTGATCTCTTTGATAAGGCAGGCGCGCAAACAGACAGAAGAAGCGCCTTGCCGCGCTACAAAGCGGCGGCAAGGATGATCTGGGTGCGCGCAAGGGAACGGTTGTCTGAACCCATAGCCATTCAAAAAGAGATTCATGAACAGCAAAAGATGTCCGGGGAAGCGTTGCTGATGAAATTGACGCCCATGATCATGAAATCTCTGAATATCCCCATAACAGCCGCCGGATTCGCCGCCATATTCGCGCTTATAGTGGCGAAAACGGACTTCGGCACCTTCGCCGGTGGCGAAGGCGATTCTGCTTTTGCAGGGGATAGCGAGAACCCGATCAAACAATAAAAAACCTTGATCTCATCCAGATATGTGATATAATATATATCACCCATCAGGGTTGACCACAGGCTTTGAGATTTGCGCAGGCTTTCTCAAAGAAACGTATATGGTTTTCTTCCCAGAACCATTTCGGGAAATGTCGAATGGAGATGGATAATCCCAATAAGATGTTCTACAGAGTTGGCGAAGTGAGCCAACTGGTTGGCGTAGAGTCCTATGTCCTCCGGTATTGGGAAAAGATGTTCCCACAGTTGAAACCCGAAAAGGATGAAGCCGGCCAGCGGGTTTATACAAGAGCCGATATTGACGTGGTACTGCGCATCAAAAACCTGTTGTACGAAGAGCGCTATACGATAGATGGCGCGCGAAAAAAGCTGAAAGAAAAAAGCAAAAGCGAAAGAAAAAACAAGAATCCAGAAGATATCCAGAAATTGCTTGGCGTACTGCGGGATGTCAAGAGCATCCTTAAGGAAACCTTAGCTGTTTTGGAGAAAGAATAAAATTTTCGGTCGGGGCGTGGCGCAGTCCGGTAGCGTGCTTGAATGGGGTTCAAGTGGTCGCTGGTTCAAATCCAGTCGCCCCGACCAATATCCCACCGCAGTGATTTCTCTTCATATTTTGCCTGATTTCCGCGAAAAATGAGTTACGCCATTTTACGCCCTAAAAATGCCCGGAATCGCGTTCTCGCCTTGATTCTGAAACAGAGGTGTAGTAAAATAGAATTGGCGAAGGGGATCTGTAAAATCATGGCTTTCTTTATTGGTGACAAAGATGACAAAACGACAGAAGCGAAAATATGAAGTGACCAGAGGTCAGATATTGTTTGCCTTGTTGATAACAGCGATCTCGTTTGCGGTTATTTTTGAGATCGGCGTCTCACAGGGCAAAAAGAGACTGATTGAGGCAGAACGAAAGGCAGCACAGCAAAACCACGTACAGGGGCGTTCCATCATGCCAGTGTCGGGTGGAAAAAGCCTGCCCGAAGAACCATCAGAAAGGCGGGAAGGCGTAGAAACGCCAACCAAAAGAACGGAATCGGCGACAAAAACTGAAGAAAGCGCGGAAGTGAAGCCGACGCGACGCGATACGCAGGTGCCAACTGGCGGGGAATTGCCTATCGAACCTCCACAGGATCAACCGATAGAGCGGTCGCAAACTGTGCAATATACAGTTCAGGTTGGTACCTTCGGCTCACGCCAGAACGCTGAGAAGTTGGTCGCTCTGCTCAAATCATACGAATATAAATCCTGGTTAAGAGTTGAAACGGCGGCAAGCGGGACGCTTTATTCTGTATTCGTCGGCGGGTTCAACACAAGAGAGAAGGCGAAGAAGTTCGGCGGCTTATTGCAAAACAGACTGTCATTTGTAACAAGCTACATGGTGCGGGAAATACAGGAATAGTGACTGGTGAACTCTAGAAACAGAATTCTAACAGCTTTGGAGCACAAAGAGCCGGACAGAGTCCCTGTTGATCTTGGCGCTACAGAATCATCGGGTATGACCGGAATCGCCTACAACCGATTGAAGCGACATCTGAATCTGGGCGGGCGAACTCAGCTTTACGACATCTCCCAGATGATATGCAAGGTCGAAAACCCGGTGCTTGAATGTATCGGCAGTGACGCTGTGCCACTTCTGATCGAACCGAGAGCCTGGAAGCCGTGGACGCTTCAGGACGGCTCGCCGGCGGAGATTCCCGCCGGAGTCGATCTGCGCCGGATGGACGATGGCGGGATGGTTCTGTTTTCGGAGGATGGTGGGGTAGCAGCGCGTTCCACTTCAGGTGGACTCTATCTGGATGACGTTTCTTCGCCGCTGGCGGACGCCCGCTCAACCGCCGACATTGAGAAATACAGGTATTTCAAAAACTTCGATTGGCCAGATTACCTTGATGAAACCTATGAAGACCTGAATCGCAAGGCGGAAAAGCTCTATCAGGAATCGGACTACCTCATTGTCGGAAACCTCTGGGTACATATCTTTGCCGCAGGGCAGGCTCTGCGTGGATTCGAAAATTTCATGATAGACCTTATAGCTAATCAGAAACTGGCGCACTGCTTAATGGAAAACCTGATGAACGTTTATATGGAGCGTGTTACAAGGTATGCGGAGGCTGTTGGTGAATATGTCCAGGTGATAGAGGTCAACGATGATCTGGGAACTCAATTCGGTCCACAGTTGAATCCCGCTCTCTATCGTAAGATGATCAAACCGTATCACGAAAAGCTGTGGAAGCACGTTAAAGAAAAGACAGGGTGTTATCTGCTGCTTCATTCCTGCGGTTCAGTTTACGATTTCATCCCGGATTTTATTGAAATGGGTATAGACGCCCTCAACCCCGTCCAGGTTTCCGCCCGGAACATGGATACAGCCAGGCTAAAAAAGGAATTCGGTTCTCAGATGTCTTTCTGGGGCGGCGGCTGTGATACCCAACGAGTTTTGCCTTTCGGCACGCCTGACGAAGTTGAGGAAGAGGTAAAACGACGAATAGATGACATGGCGCCGGGCGGCGGGTTCATATTTACACAGGTTCATAACATTCAGCCAGACGTTCCGCCGGAAAATATCATGGCTATGTATAGAGCTATGGACAAGTATGGAAAATAAGGAGAGGAATATATGATGTCTGACAAAGCATACAGAGCCGCCGCTATCGGAAGAACAGGAGGCGGCAACTATGGACATGGTCTGCATCTGGCATACAAAGGGCTGGATAACGTAGAATTCATCGCCGTTGCCGACCCGGACGACGCTGGCAGGGAAAAAGCTAGAGCAGACACCGGAGCGCAGCGCGCTTATGCCGATTACTGTGAGATGCTTTCCAAAGAAGAACTCGACATCGTCAGCGTCTGCCCGCGATGGTTGGACTGCCATCTTAAAATGGTGTTGGCGTGCATCGCGGCTGGATGCCACATATACTGCGAAAAAGCCATAGCCATGAGCCTGGAGGATGGCGACATGATGGTGAACGCCGCTGAGAACGCTGGTTTGAAGATAGCGGTGGCGCATCAGGGAGTTTACCTGCCCGGAGTCCAGAAGATAAAGCGGATGCTGGACGAAGGCAATATCGGACAGGTGCAGGCAATATACGCTCATGGCAAGCAGGACAGTCGCGGCGGCGGCGAGGACATGATAGTCCTGGGAACGCATCTGTTCAACATGATGCGCTACTTTGTGGGCGACATCGCGTGGATGTCCGCTCATGTGACGACGGAAGGGCATGAAATAACGCTCGACGACGCACGCGAAGCCACTGAACCGGTGGGTCTGATAGCCGGGGATTGTGTAAACAGCTACTTCGCCTTCAAGAGCGGGGTATCCGGCTTTTTCGATTCGCGCAAAGATCAGGCGGGCAGCAACGAGCGATATGGCATGGAGATCGTCGGCGACGAAGGGATGATCTCACTGCGCGGCGGCACAGCGAGCAACGTAGCCATCTATCCGCACGCACTGTGGGCGCCGGTTGACGCTTCCCAGAAATGGGAAAAACTGGATCTGGATGATACGCCCCTTCGCACAGGCAATCAGATAGCGATCATAGACCTGATTGACGCCATCGAAAACGACCGCGAACCGATCTCCAGCGGTCGAGCCGCCGTCGCCGCGCTGGAGATGATTCTGGGAGCTTACGAATCGCAGATCACCGGCGAGCGCGTGACGTTTCCGATGAAGAACAGAAAACATCCGCTGAAAGTAGGTCAATAGGTCTATGGGTCTATGGGGCAATAGCAGGTGAGCAACAGATTTTATAGACCTATTTACTCGAAGGGGGGCAAGCCCTGATGCTGTTTCTTTATCAAGCAGTCAAAGAGATACTTGACGCTGGACGCGTAGGCGTTCCGGTATTTGCGCGCTGTGCTATTCAGATCGCATCTGATGGCAAATGCGCAAAAAACGTCGTTAGCGGGACGTTGGGCATGGTCTGCGCATGGATGGAAGCGGTTCCTTTACAGGTCTATGCACAGAACGGCGGCAGGTCGGAGCAGATAACCGTGACTGTTCACTACACAGGCGGACAGACTGCCATCGTGAGCGTAAACACAGCATTTGAAGTCAAAAACAGCATTGACCTGATGTTGCTGGGTAACAAGGGCGCGCTTTATCACGATACTGAGGTTTCCGCCGTTTCCGTCGAGCCGCCGGCTGAATGGTTGGCGGTCGCTGTAGATGAATCGCTCCGAACTGGCAAACCGGCGTTCATCGAGGAGGTGACGGATCATGAGTAGTTCCCGTCCTTACGGAGTGTTGCTGGTAACAGGACTGAAGACCCATCAGGAAAACTATGCCCTCATGTTCGCGGCAGACCCGCGATGCCGCCTCATTGCTGTGACGGATGAGCCTGATGTGCCCGCTCATCGCGCCGATTTGAATCGCCAGTTCGCCTCTGAAATGAACATCCCCTACATCCCTGATCTTGATGAAGCGTTAGCGCGCGAGGACGTGAACGTTGTAAGCGTATGCGCGGAGCATGAGCGTCGCGGTAGCGTCGCCGTCCGATGCGCGCAGGCGGGCAAACACCTGTATCTGGACAAACCCATGACGTGCAGCATCGCGGATGCCGACGCCGTTGTCGAAGCTGTCGAAGCGGCAGGCGTGCGGAGCCAGGTGTTTAGTTTCATCCATTATCCCTGGGCGCAGGAGGCGAAACGGGCTGTTGAGGCGGGCATTGTGGGCGAGATCGTCGCCGTTCACTGCGACGTCATGTTTGCCAAAGGGTATCCCGGAGCGGCTCCGCTGGGAAGACCTCGCAAGCAGGATCCATATCCCAAACGCTTTACTTTCACCGATTCCAAGCGCGAATTACGCGCCACCGGCGTTTATGCCGTTGGTCTCATACGCTGGATAACCAGCGCCGAAGCGCGGACGGTTTTTTGTATAACAGCAAATTATTTTTTCGAGGAACATATACGGAATGACGTTGAGGATTTCGGAGTGCTTGCCCTGACACTGGACGGCGGAATCACCGCCACCGTCGCCTGCGGGCGGATCGGCTGGACAAACCATCAGGCGGGCGGACCTAATAGAATCCGAATCGTCGGCACGAAAGGCTCTATGACTGTAGATGCCAACAAGCCGCGAATCGAAGTCTGCACTAATGAACCGCCGTGGACGCCGCCGCCCATAAGCCCCTCCGATCCCATGAGTTTCTGGAGCAGTACGCAGGAAGAAACCGGCACAAAACCCAAGAAAAACTGGGTGACAGTCCGCAGGGAAAACGAATCCGCCAGCGATGTCAGCCGGTTCATTGACTGCATAAAAGCCGGACGCGAAAGCGAAATGTCCGCAAAGGACGGCGCGGAAGTGGTGAAAGTGCTAATGGCAGGCTATATATCAGCGGCGAAGGGCGATGTCATAACACTCCCGCTTCTAAAATAGCAGCAGAGCAAGCAGGAAAGCAGGTGATCAAGGTGATCAAGAAACTGTCGGTAAAAAATTTCAAATCTATAAAAGAATTGGAAATCGACTGTAGAAAGATAAATCTGTTCATAGGTGAGCCGAACACTGGGAAATCCAACATACTTGAGGCGCTTGGTCTGCTGAGTTGGTGCGGGCATTATCTCGATCAACGTTCACCACTCAAGGAATACGTGAGATTTGAGTATATGCAGGACCTTTTCTATGATAACTCAACTGAAGAACCAATTGAGATAAAGGTTGGGGATATTGGGATTGGTGTGGCGGTAAAATTTGAGGACGATAGTTTTAATCTTCACTTTGAGGGAGAGCTGGCGGAGCTCGCAGGCTTTAGCTTAATGAAGTATAATCGTCTGGATTACTCTGGAAACCACTCTGGGAGGTCTATACAGGAGCCTATTTCTGAGCTTGCATTCATAAAATCCTATAGGTTTAAGGAAAAGCAGGACAAATTTACCGAGGGTGGCTCGACCTTTCTAATGCCGCCGCGTGGGGCTAATATGTTCGCTGTCGTGATGGGTAACAAGAGATTCAGGGAGATCATGGCACAGTATTTCAGGGATTTTGGCTATAGACTTGTGCTGAAGACACGGGATAAAACCTTTGAGATCCAGAAGCAAACAGATGATGTAGAGGATATAGTTTTTAGCTATCCCTACATTTCAACTTCAGACACATTGCAACGGATGATATTCCATACCATTGCTATGGAATCGAACAAAAATTGCACTCTAGTCTTTGAAGAGCCTGAGTCTCATGCGTTTCCTTATTATGCAAAGTTTCTGGGTGAGAAAATTGCGCTTGATGAGTCGAATCAGTATTTTATAATAACGCACAACCCATATCTCCTCCTCTCAATCCTTGAGAAAGCCCCAAAGGACGATGTAAATGTGTTTGTCACGTATTCCAGGGACTATCAAACAAAGGTCAAGTGTCTCAGCGATGAGGAAATATCAGAACTAATGACGTATGAGCCATTCTTCAATCTGGATTCCTTTATTGAGGAGGAAGAGGACGAGGAGGAAGTGTAGTGATCTTCGTCGAGTGCAATCCAGATAAATTTGTGGTGAGAAAGATCATCCCTGGAAAACGAAAACGGATGAAGCACGGAGGAGGTAAAACAGGGGTTCTGCGCGAATTGGAGGTGAAAGGGCGAGCGGTTGGCATTGTTGATGCTGACCCTCATAGTAAACCACCGGGAGAGATGAAGAAATACATCAGGAAGGATGTCAAAGGCACAATCAAGTTACTGAGAAAAAAAGACGATGGCTCAAAAAGCCTGATAGAGCTTTCGCCAGACATCGAGGGCTGGTTGATAAGTAGGGCTAAGGAGAATGGAATCCATCTGAAGGATTATGGGCTTCCAGATGATAGGAAAAAGATGCATGATATACTACACATTGAGCGGCAGTTAGACTTCCAGAAGTTTATAAAAAAACTCATTCAGACATCTGACGATGAAGTTTATACGCTCAGGAAATGGATAAAGGAGGCAATCGAGTAAAGTGCGGCATCCTCATGATAATCATGATTTTGATCTGGTCGGTCGCTAGTGAGCCAGTTGAGTCCTGATAACACTGAAATACATATATCCAAAGTCAGAAAGGAACAAATAATTTGATTGGAGAACTTGGCGGTTTGGCTTGCGCGCCGCTGTGGGCTATTTCCAGCATATTGTTGAAGTCTCAGACGGGAAAAGTTGACGCTTTGCGGATTAACGCTTTGCGCGGCATTTACGCTTCGGCGTTTGTTATTGCTCTTGTCCCGATTTTCGGAAAAATTGATCAGTTACGCGATGTGTCGCTTCCCGGCGTGGCTTACCTGTGGACGGCAACTATCGTTGGTCTCGTTTTGGGCGACACCCTTTACATAAAAGGCATGGCGATCATTGGCGTAGTGCGCGCTTTGCCCATGTCCGTAATATACCCCATTCTTGTTTTGCCTTTTTCTGTGTTTATCGTTGGCGAGAAACTCTCTCCGCTGACTATCGTTGGCATACTTCTAACGGTTGTGGGGTTGTATGTGATAACAGCGCCGAAACGCGGCATAGAGAAAGTGTCTGATGAATCGCGAAAACGGTATTGGGTGGGCATACTCTTTACGTTGGGGGCACTGCTTTGCTGGGCGGTGGGAACCACGATCCTGAATTTTGGCATGGTAAAGCTGGATCCCATAGTCGCCTCAGCTTTCCGTATGCCGTTCATGACGCTGGTTTTGCTGACGATAGTTTTTGTGAGAAAAGACACCAGAAAAGCGTGGCATCCCGGCTGGCGATCCCTGTCGCTTCTCGGTCTGGCGGGAATACTGGGGATCGGGTTGGGCGGCTTGTTTTTCATGATCGGGCTTAAATACGCGGGACCCGCTAAGACAGCGATTTTGTCCTCAACATCTCCGCTGTTCGGCATACCGCTCTCCGCGCTTATATTGCGCGAGAAAGTCACCATCAGAATAGTCTTAGGCACCATATTGTGTCTGATCGGGATATGGTTTGTCATCTGATCCGGAGTAAATTATGAGAATCGAGAATGTTTCAAGGGGAATGATTTTTTGCCTTGTCGTCAGTTTGATAACGTTCTCAGGCTGTGCAGTGTTTCAGAAACTGGGCGGGTTGGGCACGGTTGGCGAGGCTGTCAACTACGCTCTATCCAGCAATGGCGCGATGGTATCCGCTTCCAATCATACGCCCGGCCATGAGCCTGATACCACCATCAATGGCATTACATCGTCGGAGGGCTGGGACGACGGCGAGGGTTGGGAGTGTCGTTTCAACAGACAGCGTCCCAGAGGAGGCGGTCGGTCACGACTGGACCCCAAATCAGTCATAGGGTTCGGATCCGCGTGGCTGGAAGTGCAGTTCGACGAACCAATATCTTTAAATAAAGTGACCATACATACGTTAAACTCGGCGAAGTATCCCGCCGCTCAACACGGCGTCAAAGATGCATGGCTCCAGTTGTGGAAAGAGCATGGATGGATAACTGTTGGGGAAGTCAAGGACGGAGCCATCATCTCTCTGGTTAATTTGGAGCGAAAGCCGGCTGGCGGGAAAATGACCTTTAAGTTTGATCACACAGAAACGGACAAAATGAGGTTCGTGATTTTCCGAAGCAATGATTTCAAAACTATCGGGCATGGCTCGCGGAACGACCGAAAATCTGAAAAAAGCGTTGCTCGCATTGTAGAAATTGAGGCAACAGGTATTGGGAAAATATCGGACAGCGCGCCTTCTCATGCAGTGAAAGAAGCGCCGGAATTCGTCCTGCAAGACCTGAACGGCGAATGGGTACGGCTGTCAAATTTCAGAGGTAAAGTGGTGGTGGTGACTTTCTGGGCGTCGTGGTCGCCAGACTCAAAGCGGCAGGTGCATGAGCTTGATAAACTGCATGTTAAGTATGAAGACAAAGACGTCGTGGTAATAGGTATTTCTACAAGCGAAGGCAGTGCAGAGCGTTTGAAACCATTTGTTCAGGATAGCAATCTCAAATATACCATTCTGCTCGCCGATACCAGCACAAAATCAGCCTATGGCGGCATTGGCAAATTGCCAACCACCTTTATCATAGATCAGGCGGGCAATATCTACAAAGAGTATTTTGCGTATAAAGGTATGCACATTCTTGAGTTGGACGTCAGGAAGCTTCTCGCGCGCAAATAAGAGCGGAAAAACAGGATGGGATGGAGTTATGGTGACGGTGCTGGGATTCGAACCCAGGACAACGCGGGTATGAGCCGCGCGCTCTTGCCACTGAGCTACACCGTCAACCAGTGTGATTGCCGAGGCCTCAATTATTATAATTGATCCAGGACAAAAAATCAAGCCAAAAATCCCTCTGATATTTGTGGAGTGCAGAAGCTTGCTCTCGCGACTTATTGAGTCGCTTTTACAGGATTTAGGAACAATGGTAAAATCTATGGGAAGAGTGATGCGAGTTATTTATACTGCGCTGGCTGTCGTGATAGTTGTTTGCCTTGTTATTCTATGGGTAAAAGTGGGCTTGGCGTTGGCTATCGTTGTGACGTGCGTGGGGCTTTTGCCTTTTCTGATAGTCGGGATGCTTCTGCGCAAACGTACACGGCGCCTGTCGGACGGAAATTAGAAGCCGAGCAGTGATCTTGCTTAAGTTATTCAACCGAGGTTCTGGTGGATTGCCATATATTCTTCGTGCCACATAACCGCAGTCTGGGGTAATTAAAAGGGGAAGGATCATGCCATCATGGATTAACGCGGCGTTTATTCTGTTTGTGATAGGTTTGATTTTGCCTCGAACGTGCCCCGCTCAAGACTCAAGGACGCTGAGAAACTGGGACTTCTATGAGGGCACAGGCTGGACATTTGGCAATGAGATCATAGAGTTTCACGTTGAGAACGGCATACTCAAATTCACAAGCGCAGGCAGTGACCCCATACTGCTTGGACCACATTATGAGCCGCTGCCAGTCAATAACCGCCAGAGATTGGAGATCAAGCTCAAAAGCGATTCCGCCGGTACGTGGCAATTTTTTTATTCAAACACCGACGAAGGGCGTTACGGCGGGTACAGCGAAAAATGGTCTGTGAGGCAGAATGTGCCGATCAGCGCGGACTGGCAGATCATAGACGTTCGTCCCTTCTGGAAGGCGCTTGGGCATACAACCAAAATACGCCTTGACCCCGCTCCGGGGCATTACCAGATTGATTGGATACGAATTGTGGAAGAGGCAGAATCCGTTTCTGCCACATCATGGCTGTCACGACGCTGGTGGCATAATCAGAACGTCGAATCCCTCGCAGTTGATGACGGCTTGCTTACCGCCATAGCCAATCAGAGCGGCGGCGTGTTTCTGACATCAGCGGATGTTGACAGCGCGGCTACGCCAGTCTTGTACCTCAAAGCCGCAGGAGCGGAATTGGGAAGCTTTGCCTTCTGCTGGGCAAACGATGTTTCACCGGGACTGCACACAGCCTGGCTTGCCCTCAATCCTGACGGCTTGATGCACACCATCAACGTTAACCTCTCAAGATTCGACGAATGGCGCGGGAGTGTGGATACGGTCGGGTTCATCTTCGGTCATGCGGAGGGTGATGTTTTGACTTTGAGAGATTTTGACATTTCAGATTCACCTCAAGGGCAACCTGAGTTGGAGATTGCTCAACTGATCGTCAGACCAGCCACTAGCGCAAGGATACCGCCTATGCTGCTGCCGGTCATCCCTAGAAAAGGGCAACTCACGTCGCTGTCAGTATATTTCAGAAACGTCGGCGGAGAGACATTTCCGGGCGGGAATGTGTCTCTGGTGAGCCATGATAGCATGGATAACAGCGTGAAGAACATTCCACCGCTGAAATTCGATGAAAAAACGGTTGTAACATGGATATTTCGCCCGGATGAGTCGGGAATTGTCCCCGTCAAGATCAAGGCTAATGAGCAAGAGCTTTCAGCCTCCATCAGGATCGAGCCTGAAATACAGGTGTTTATGATGGACTACGTCCCGGAGCCTCGCCCGGTGGACACAGAGCCTTATGAAATAGGGATTTACTACTTCCCCGGCTGGTCGCCAGATCAGTGGGATAGATGGAAAAAGCAAAAGGGATTCCCCGAACGAGACCCGGCGTTGGGATTTTACAGGGAAGGCGATCCGGAAGTCGCAGACTGGCACATCAAATGGGCGGTGGAGAATGGTATATCGTATTTCATGTATGACTGGTACTGGCGCGAAGGCCACATCGCTCTGGGAAAAGGTCTTGAGGATGGTTATCTGAAAGCGAAATATCGGGACTATCTGAAATTCTGCGTCATGTGGGCAAACCATGCGGGATTTGCCGATCACAATCTCGAACAGCTTTTGACTGTCACCGACTACTGGCTGGAGCATTATTTCCAGCGCGATTGTTACTACAAAATTGACGGCAAACCTGTTGTATCGTTCTTCGCTCCCGACAATCTCACCCGCGATCTTGGCGGAAGCGAAAACGTCCGCGCTGCATTTGACGCCATGCGTAAATGTGTCCGGGATGCAGGATTGCCGGGCATATATTTCATCGCCTGCGGCGACAACAGTTCCAACAGTCAAAAACGCTTCAAGGCGGAGGGATACGACGCCGTTAGCGCATATACTTATCCCCGCGCAGGCGCTACTTCTCAGCGTTCTTCCTATGACGCCCTCATGCGAGGCCATCCCCCAATTTGGGATAATTCTCTGAAAAATCAGATCATGGAATACATCCCGCTTTTGACCGTAGGCTGGGATTCAAGACCCTGGCACGGCGAGGATGCGCTCGTTCGCTTCGGTCGTTCCAGCGAACTCTTTAAAGAGGGCTTGTTGGCGATGAAGAAATGGATGGACGCTCACCAGAAACGAATAGGTCTGCTTGAAGCCTGGAACGAATGGGGCGAGGGAAGTTATATCGAACCTAACGCCGAATTTGGCTTTGGCGATCTGGAGGCGATCCGAAGCGTATTCGCCAAGCCAGACGACTTGCCGCAAAACGTCGCTCCTTCAGATGTAGGATTGGGACCATACCACATTTCTACACTGGATCATAATCTGCTAGACTGATTCAGAAAAAAACACAGGAGAAAAGATATGGCGATCAAGCTTATGCAGCAGGACACAGGCTCTACAGTATATCAGGTTACGGAAGATGCGTTGTCCAAATCCAACATCTACTGTGAGATTCCGTATTGCTCGGTTGACTCGCGGTATTTCGTATTTTCCCAGACTAACCCGGAGCATGATCACAACCGCGCTGAGTATGTGATCTGTGAACTGGGCAGATGGGAAATGCGCGTGGGCGGTCGAGGCGCGGGCGGAATAGCTATCACGCACAGCGGAATTTTTTACTATTTGCGAAGTGCAAACGGCGGAGCTATGGAATTGGTGAAGCTCGACCTCGCCACAGGGAAATCCGAGGTTGCCTGCGCCTTACAGGAAGCGATACGCCCCAAAAGCATGGGTACTGTTTCGCCGGACGGTCGTCTCTATGCCTACGGGGTTGTCACTGATGACAAGTTTAGAGAATTCGGGATCGAAATGGTGGATATTGAGACGGGAACCTGTCAAACCATAGATAGAGACCCCTACATTCTCAATCCGCATCCGCAGTTTGAGCCGTCCGAAGGCAAGCAGATCATGATCCAGCACAACCGGGGCGGAAAGATTGATGAGAATGGAACTCCAATCAGGTTGACAGGCGAAGAGGGGGCGACGCTATATCTTTTGGACGCCGCAAATGGCAAACGCACGCTTCTTCAGGTTGGCGAACCCTATACCACGCGCATCACAGGGCATGAGGCGTGGATCGGGAACACGAAGGAGATGCTGCTCAGTGTTGCCGCATCGGGCGACTATACGGCTGAGAAGGGCAATCTCCTGGGTGTGCGCGCCGACAAACCAGCCCGCGTTGTATCCAGCGGCTATCGCTACGCTCACGTAGGCACTTCGGTCTGCGGCAGATTTTTCTGCTGTGACGACGGCAACACAGGTGATGTGATCATCGGTTCTATCAAAACGGGCAAGAACGCCCCGGTATGCCATTCGGAATCGTCCTTCGGCAAGGCGCAGAACACGCATCCGCACCCATACTTGACGCCCGATTTGAAATGGGTAATTTTCAACTCAGATCGGAGCGGCAAACCACAAATTCACGCCGCAACTGTACCGAATGGCATGATCGAGGAACTGGAAAAGATATAGGTTATTAGTGCCTGTAAAAAAACAACTTCCCTATTCAGATCTCGACTAAAGTCGAGCCTCCAGTAGTTTCTTTGCATAACCGTTGGAGGCCTGACTTCAGTCAGGATCCGTGTTATCTTTAACATCGGGAAGTTATTCTTTTACAATCACTTAGTCAGCAGGTTCGACCACAAACACCGTCGCGCTCTCCTTGCTTTCTTTGTAACCGATCCGGATTGCTTTCGCTCTCAGGGTTACTTTGCCTTCGGACAGTTCCAGCGGGGCGGTGTAGAGCAGCCATCGCGCGTCATCGCCCTGCTCAAATATGTAGGCAATGGATGCTCCCTGCGTGGCGCAGTAGAGTTGTATCAACACCGGCGACTTGAAGCTTCCACCTTCCTGCGCGGCTGTTGTTCCCGGACTTTCCTCGCAAATCGGAATGAACACCGGCGGCGCGGTTTCTGGCTGTTTGCCGTCGGGGTACCACTGTCGAACCATCTCCGATTCCGGGATTTCGCCCATGTCGCCCACTTCCTGTGTCCAGTCGTCCAGAGCGTCGCGAAGACGTTCCAGTTCAGGCTTGTATGCAAGGTCGCCTGCGAGATTATGAATTTCGTAAGGGTCTTTTTGCGTATCGTAAAGCTCCTCAACGGGACGATTAGGCTGGAACATGAGCAACTGCGGTCCCTCCAGTTCTCCCGCCATATACAGCCGCCACATCTCTTGCAGGATCGGATGCCTGTTTCTGTACGGAATCCAGAGCAGGTAAGGCTTGTCAGGACAGAGGTTGCGGATGTACTTGAAACGCTTATCGCGCACGGCGCGCACCATGTCGTAGGATTCATCGTAGCGATCGCGGCTTGCATAAACGTACTCGCGCGGCGGAGCGGCTTGGTCGCCTAGAAACGCCTGGCTCTGTATATGCCAAGGGATTTCGATGCCGGCGAGCGACAGTACCGTTGGTCCGAGGTCAACGGTGCTGACCAATTCCTGGCTGACGCTTCCCGGCTCCAGATGTTCCTGCCAGCGGACGATCATAGGCATGTGGATGCCCGAATCATAAGGCCAGCGTTTGCCACGCGGCAGCGGTCCATGATCACTCCAGTGGAAAACGATTGTATCGTCGGCTAATCCATCCTCCTCCAATTGCTTCAGGAGATCGCCGAGAACTCCATCGTTGTATTCAATGTTAGTGTACATGCGAGCCATAGCCTCGCGCACTTTGGGCGTATCGGGAAAATACGGCGGCAGTTTGATGGCATCGGGGTCGAAGGTGGGTTCGGGACATTTTTCTTGCCACATGCCGCTTTCGTGAGTGCGATTCAGATTGAAAACAGCGAAGAACGGCTGATCGGGGTCAGGGCGGTTTCGCCAGTGTGCCTTAGTGCTGAGTTCATCCCAGGCGGTCAGCGGCGGCTCAAATTGGTAGTCGGTTTTGACGTTGTTGGTGCAGTAGTATCCATCGGCGCGCATATACTCCGTGAAGCATTTTACATAGTGCGGAATCACGGCGGAGTAAGGCGTCGGCAGTTCCGGCGCGACGTCGTTTGTGTGAGCGGTGCGCATGTGGTGAGTGCCGATAGAGATGGGATACATGCCTGTAATGACCGCCGAACGCGCAGGCGCACACACGCCGGCTGTGGAAAAGGTATTTCTCCAGATACATCCTTCAGCCGCCAGCCGGTCGAGATTAGGCGTGCGAGCGACAGGGTCGCCATAACAGCCATAGAAAGGATTGGTGTCCTCGAATGAAATCCACAGGAAATTGGGCTTTCTTCTAACGTGCATTATCTCCCTCCATACAGTTTCCTACCTGTCGAGATGCTAAGAATATAAATGACTTTGCAATTTTGCCAATGATGGTTTGTAGTAGTGCAATTTATTGCACGTCCCATGTTGTTCGCCACAGACGGCGATAAATCGCCTTACTACAAACCTTATGATCTTTTCTCAAACCTGCTTAACGTAACGTTAATATACGTCATATTTTAGCGATTATCAAGTGTTAAAACCAAACCGATTTCTGTTGACGACGCTCTGACTACGTGCTATTATGGCTCATGTCGCTATGAGTTTTATAAAACAGGAGCATTAGATATGATCAACAGTAGTTTGCCGCTCCCTGTCTGGATATGGCATCCCCATCGGGCGGAAAGACTCAATATCCGCCTGCATCGGGAATTTGAGCTAGACGGGGATATCGAAAATCCAATATTGGGGATCGCCTTGACGGGCGGCGCGCGCGTTTTGATAGATGGCGTGGAAATCCTCCAATTGCCGGAAGACCCTGAAAATGTATGCAGATTTTATTACGCTGAATCCATGCCTCTAAAAGCTGGCAGCCATCTTCTTGAGATGGAGATCGAATGTCAGAAAACCATGCCAGAACACGGAGCCACGTCCTTCGCCCGCGACAGGGCGGTGGGGTGCATAGCGTGGCTGGACGGCGGCGGCTTTCGTCTGGTGACGGACAGCGCATGGTCTGCCGATGACGATACGGCTGTGGAAATATGCAAGCTTGGGCAGGAGCCTTATGGCGATCTGGACTATCCGCCGGGCGATTTCATACGCTCCGGGTTCGGAGACCTCATTTCTGAGCGCATTCAAGTTAAGGTGAGCAGATCGAAAAACGTGGACTACAAACAGCAGGCAAGCCTGTTGAAGCTCTCTGGCGTGATAAAAAGTGACGCTGTCGCGAAGCCGCTGAAACATACTGAACTTATCTCCATATATCATCTGAGAAAGCAGGCGGATTGGAAGAAGCTCCGCAAGATCCAGAATGAAACCGACCTGAGCGAAGTTCCCAGCATACTCATAGATTTGGGACGTGAAAGCAACGCCAGACTGGGCATACACAATCTGAGTTCTGACCCCGTGACCATTCTGTGGAATGGCGCGGAATCGCTGTTTGAGCTTGCTAATTATGATAATTGCATGACCGAAATCATACAGGTCGAGTCACACAAAACGTCATATTCCATCCCCAACGGGATGCGATACGTGGCTATGTGCATATTCGGCGAGCAGGGCGCGGAGTTTGAGCTTGACGTGATATGCGAATCTGCGGGCGCAGACCCCGGCAGGATCGGCACGTTCCAGTGCGATGACGAACAGATCAACAAAATATACGAAACGTCAGTCCAAACCAACCTCCTCTGCCATCAGTTGGCTCTGTGGGATGGGATCAAGCGGGACAGACTGCCCTGGGTTTACGATCTATACCTCGCCGCTCGCGGGGCATATCCGATCTGGCAGGATTTCTCGGTGCTGAAACGTTCGCTGGAGGAATTGGGGCATACGCCCGAAGGCTCATGGATGAACGGTATGCCTGATTACACCCTCTGGTGGTTCACCACTATCTGGGAATACCTCATGCACCGGAGCGATACGCGATTTGTTGAGGAACTCGCGCCGGTTATACAGCGACATGCCGACTGGGTCGGAAAAAACGTGGATGAAAACGGTTTCGTGAAGGTGGAGCGCGGGTTCATAGATTGGGTTCCCATGACTGCGGATGAATCGCGGCTTGCGCTTCAGGCTGTGTACGTCATCGCCAGAGAATCCCTCTGCAACATATCGGACGCCATGCCGCATCTGGGACTTGAATTTGACTGGCGAACGCCGGAAATCCCGGAGGAGCAGTTCCTGGACGCATCGCCGGTCATAACGAAAGTTCTGGGTATTCTGGCGGGGTACGTAAGCCCGGATAGTGCCTTAGAATTTCTCAATAACTACAAGCTCAAAGACCCGATTTCGCCGTGTTCGGGCTATTTGCTGGCGTGTCTTTACGCCGATTTTGACATGCACGAAAAGGGGCTGGATATTATTCGCTCGCTCTGGGGCGGGATGCTTGATAACGGCGCGACGTCCTTCTGGGAAGCCGCCCGATGCGATTATCCCGACGATTTCCATAAGCATCTGACCACGTACACCGCTTACGGCGAATATCGCATGAGCCTCTGCCACGCATGGAGCAGTACGCCGGTGGAGTGGTTCACGCGCGTTTTGTTGGGAATCAACCCGATAACTCCCGGCTATAGAGATGTGGAAATCGTCATACGAGCGCCGAAGAGCATGAAAAAATGCGCCGGCAAAGTCTCCACGCCGTTTGGACCCATCGGCGTGTCATGGGTGCGCGGCGAAGATGGGAAGATAATGGTCAAAACCGACGTTCCTGAAGGGATTCGACTCGTGTGATCGTAGTGGCTTTGAAGGAGATTATCCAGAGAATGGAGAACATTGATGGAATAATCCCGTCGTGGTATATTGACTGAACATTATTCACCGCAGAGACGCAGAGAACGCAGAGGAATATCATTTCTAGCTAAAGCGGTTTGCCGTTTCAAATGAGCCTTTCCCTTTGTTTTTGTCTAGGAAATTATGAAGTCTATCATTCATAGATCATTGCTGTGAGTCGTTTTTTTATTGACTTTGCAGATGAAGTGTTATAAAATTCCAGCATTCTGATTTCACAGAATAGTCAGAGAAAGCTGCCAAGCTTTAATTATACTACCAGATATAATGGCATGGAGGTAACTGGTGTGCTAGATGATACCGTCTATAAAAGGAATTACTTGACCCATGTAATAGCGCGGATCGATTTTATCAGCCCCTTGAAGGGTCTCAATGAAGAATTGCCGCCGGAAATAAGTAAGATCGCTTTGAACGATTTCCCTATAGCTGTGCCTAAAAAGAGGTTTGTGAAGGAACTTCATTTCACACCCAAAGATCTCAAACAAAGGGAAAGAGAGCTTACGGAATGGACGTTTCATGGTAAGAATCGAGAAAAGAGATTAGTAATCATTCCATCAGCCATCTTCGTCGAATATACCAGATATGTTAAATATGAGGAGATGCGGGAACAGTTCATGAAAGTGCTCCAAACTTTATTTGATGTTTACAAAAAAGATGTGGTTTGCAGCAGAATAGGATTGCGTTATATAAATAATATCGCTTTGGAAAATGAAGACGATCCTCTTGACTGGGAAGAATTACTCAATGAAAAGCTATTATCAGCCCTTACTTTCTATTCAAAGAAGAAATGTCTTGCTAGATCTTTTCATAACCTAGAGCTAAATTTCGGCGAATATAACCTTAGATATCAATTTGGCATCCTTAATCCAGATTACCCCGCAGTTATTAAACAAAAGAGTTTTATTCTTGATATGGATGCATATTACCGAGGTGACCTAGAGTACAATATTATCGGCGACGACCTTGACAAATTTCATGATTGTATTCAGGAGATCTTTGAAATGAGTATCACTGACAAAATGAGGGACTTGCTTAATGGATGACAAAAAAGTTTTCAGCGATGAATACCAGTCAGATTCTGAAACTAAAGCAGAGGTTGTGCCCATTCCAAATGGAACAGTTTTACAGCACCAAAAAGAAATGGATGACAAAAAAGTTTTCAGCGATGAATACCAGTTAGATTCTGAAACTAAAGCAGATTATGAAAAGGCAAAGCCTAAAAGGATAGTTATAAGGGCTAAGATTATACATGATTAAAACAAGAAAAGGAGAATCTAATCGAGTATGCCAAGGTGACATCTTTCGGGATATTGAATTTATAGAACACATTGAAGAAAAAGATGGAATCGTTGAGGTCTCGAAGATTGTCTTTCCACTTGTGATAGTGCTTACCCAAGATTGCGACCTAGAGCAAGATTCTAAAAGCCGCAGACCTAACCAAGATAGAGATCAGGACAAATGGCTTATCTCTGTCTTGGTCGCTCCACTATATAACCTTGAGCATGTTTATCTCGGTGAGCATCTTAGCGAACTTGGCATGGAAATGCAACGGATTAGTCAGAAAAACACTCCAGGAAAATACTTAAAGAGCAATCAACGTCCTAGATTCCATTATCTTGAATTCTACGACAGAGTTCCTATCGTACCATCAGTTATTGACTTTAAACACTACTTTTCAGTCAATGTCAACAATCTGCGCAGAGCAAAGAAAACAAAGTTTGTGTGCAGTGTCTCAACTCTTTTCAGAGAAGACATCTCCCAGCGATTTACGAGTTATTTGGGCAGGATAGGCCTCCCAAGCTATTAGAGCCACAATAGAACCAGAAAACTCTACCACGCCAGAAACCGATACTTTTACTTCTTGGTCGCGACTTTGGTCAGTCTTTGCTCAATAACCACATCACTTATTATCCGATAGGCGACTCTGACGTGGTGGAAAAGATTAGATATGTGGAGCAGGATCAGCGCGTTTACATAAATTCGGAGCAGTATTTCGAGGGCGTGCCGCCGGAAGTGTGGGAGTTCAGCATCGGTGGGTATCAGGTTTGCCAGAAGTGGCTCAAGGATCGGAAAACGCCGAAATACAAAAAACTGTCCTACGACGATCAGATGCACTACCAGCGGATCGTAGTGGCTTTGAAGGAGACTATCCAGAAAATGGAGGACATTGACGGAATAATCCCGTCATGGCCTATTGACTGAACATCATTCACCGCAGAGACGCAGAGAACGCAGAGGAATATCATTTTGTCTGAGGGCTGAAAAATGGGAATCAGAGCTGTCTGTTTTGATCTGGATGGCACGCTATACGACTTTCAGAAGGTGATGAGACATTCACTCAGGATCGTACTGGCGGAGCTTATCAGAAGAATTCCTGAATCCAGGGAGTTGCTGACTATAGACAAGATGATCCAGATCAGGGACAGCGTTGCTCAGGAGCTAAAGGGCAAGGTTATCAATCTGGAAGAGGTGAGACTGGAGAGTTTCAAGAGAACGCTCAATTACTGCGGCGTAAACGACGAGAAATTCGCGGCGCAGTTGAACGAACTATATCTTAAACACCGCTTCGAGGATATGTCCCTGTTTGATGACGCTCTGCCAACTTTGGAAGGGCTTAGACGCGGATATACTCTGGGTATTCTATCAAATGGAAACAGCTACCCGGAGAAACTTGGTCTGGAAGAGCATTTTCAGTTTATCATTCTGGCTCAAGAGGTCGGAATGGAGAAACCAGATCCGGGGATATTTCATCTGGCGGTTGAAAAAGCCGGGTGTCTATCGGACGAATTCTTGTACGTGGGAGATTCGCAGGGGGACGACGTACTTGGAGCTAAAAGGGCGGGCGTTAAGATCGCCTGGTTCAATCGGACGAACGCTCAACGCCGACCAAATATCCCCCGCCCCGACTACGAGATAAGCGCGTTAAGTACGATGCTGAAAATACTTGTCCCTTATGAGTAGAACGAGGCTGCCAGCCCGTTGCTGTAGAATACGCTGACAGCGGAATGGAACTGGCATAAAGTAACGTCAGTTCGACATAAAAATCATGTCATTCCCGCGAACGCGGGAATCCAGAATACACAGGAATACAGTTATTCGCCAGAAGACTGGATTCCCGCGTTCGCGGGAATGACAAATCCTCCGCGAATGGTCCCAAACTTGTCCTCGCGGAAGCGGGGAACGTTGGTATTGTCTAGATATTTATGTCGAACTCACGTTAAAGTAAAAACATTGGAGAACAGAAAGAATAGACTACTGATCTCAGCAACGGGCTGGCAGCCTCGTTCTACTTACCAACAACCCAGCGGAACGCAAAAAAAAGGATATACCAATGGACAATAGATCAAGATGGAATGGGAAAATGCGCGCCTTTGCAGTTCTGCCCCTGCTTGTAGTCGTGTGTTTGGGGTGTCAGCCTATTGAGATCGGTCAACCGGGGGCGATGTCGGATTCAGCCGTTCCGGTCAAGAAATCCGGCGAACTCATGCGGGACGCGGTATGGGAAGGGATCATCATCGTCGAAAGCGATGTGACAGTGCCTTCGGGCGTCACTCTGACCATTGACAAAGGGACAAGGGTGAAATTTTCCAAAGACAGCGAACTGATCATACACGGGAGCCTGTACGTCGAAGGGCAGGTGAACAGCGCGGTTACTCTGACCTCCGCCAAGCCAAAGCCAGAGCCGGGCGACTGGGGCGGAGTGATCTTCAGCGAATCCAACCTGGATTCAAGAGTGGAATACTGCGTTATAGATTTCCATAAACAGATTCTCTGCCGCTCCGATTCTCTGCGTTTGACTGACAGCATCATCGCTGAAGCCAGTATAGCTGGCATAATCTGCGACTCCGCATCCCCGACCATCGAGGATAACATGATAACCAAAAACAGCGTGGGTATTCGTTGTGAAGGCTCCTCATCCCCTGTTATCAGCCACAACGCCATCACCGCTAACCTCACCGATGGCGTGGAATGTAAAGGGGCTTCCTTCGCGACCATATCGTATAACGCGATCAGCGCCAATCGAAAACATGGCGTCTCCTGCTACTCGGCATCATCGCCTGAGATAACCTTCAACAACATAATGCACAACGGCGGATGGGCTGTGTACGATGGCGGAAAGCTGGTCTCCAACTTTATCCAGGGGAATAACGAGCAGGGAATGAGGACAGTAGATACAGGCGTTTCTCTCTATAGCGATCAATACTACGGGGTGGAGAACGTTGATTCTCCCCGCTCGTCGTACAT
>Ga0255402_1006_pt1 | contig 32616 bp, 25 predicted proteins | sample ANMaggSeSYBR01D4_FD_182125 | JGI IMG/M metagenome (GOLD analysis project Ga0255402, IMG submission 182125) | Sediment cell enrichment communities from methane seep in Santa Monica Basin, California, United Staets - ANME aggregate JGI... | ecosystem: Environmental > Aquatic > Marine > Cold seeps >...
AGATTTGAAGCCGCAAGGAGAAAAACTGCGCCGCCTGCTGGCGGAAGGATGCAATAAGCTGGCGCAGACGTTCGCAAAAAAGAGAAACGGACGACAGGAAGCAGTGAAACTTAGAATCTGGGCAAGCCAATTGAAAACGCGTTGAACAAAGCGTAAAAATCAGGAGGATCCAAAGTGAAATCTATTGATGGAATAGCGGGCGGGGAAATAATGACGCCGCAGGGCGTTATTGAAAATGGCTCAATCCGCATCGAAGGGGGAAAAATCGCGGCTGTCGGGAAAGCGGACGCAGTAGAATTCGCTGAAAACGCTGAAATCATGGACGCCGCCGGGAGATGGGTACTGCCCGGATTTATTGATATTCATTGTCACGGAGCAAAGGGCTGTGACACAATGGATGGCTCAGTAACGGACATTGAAACCATAGCCAAATATCACGCAGGCGGCGGCACAACGGCGTTTTTACCCACCACCGCCTCCAGTTCGCTTGAAGCCATCTTGCGCGCTCTGCAAGCTGTTCGCGAAGCCAGAGCCAATGGCGTAGATGGCGCGGCGGTCATCGGAGCACATCTTGAGGGACCTTTCTTCGCATACGCCAAGCGCGGGTGTCATCTACCCATCTACGTGCGTGATCCCAGACCCGCCGAATACGACAGGATACTGGAATACGCCGACGATATTGTTTCCATGACGCTAGCGCCAGAACTCGACGGAGCGGAATCTCTCATCAAGGCTCTGGTTGGCAGTGACATAGTTGCTTCCATAGGACATTCGGAAGCAACGTACAGCCAAATACTCAAGGCAGTGGAATGGGGCGCCAGCCACGTTACGCACATGTACTGCGCTATGTCCACGATAGTGAAAAATGGTCCCGCCAGGACAATCGGTGTGGTGGAAACAACGCTCCTTCTGGACGATCTCACTACGGAAGTCATCGCCGATGGAAAACATCTGCCGCCTGAACTGCTGAAAATGGTGATTAAAATCAAGGGACTCGACAGGGTTTGCGTGGTGACGGACGCCATGCGCGGCGCGGGGATGCCGGCAGGAGTTTACACCTTTGGTCCAAAAGACGGGCAGGAGGCGGTTGTTCAGGATGGCATGGCTGTAATGCCAGATAGGACAGGATATGCCAGCAGTGTGGTCAGAATGAACGATCTCATAAAGACCCTCATCGGCTCCGTGGGATTATCACTGCCCGACGCCATTAAAATGGCTACTCTCACGCCTGCGAAAATCATAGGGGTAGCGGACAGGATGGGAAGTCTGGAAGCGGGAAAAGATGCCAATATAGCCGTCGCCGACAACAACATGGACATCTATGCAACGATAGTAGAAGGAAGAGAAGTGAGTTAAGGAAGTGAGCTAAAGTGACTAAAGTGACTAAAGTGACTAAAGTGAGCTAAAACCCAACTTTAGTCACTTTAGTTCACTTCAACATACTTTAGTTCACTTCTTTATATTCCCATAAGCTCTTTAGCCTTATCAGCGGCACTAGCTGCATCTCTTGCGTAGCCATCAGCGCCGATTTCATCCGCGTAATTCTGTGTTACTGGAGCGCCGCCGATCATAGTTTTGACTTTATCTCTTACGCCGGCTTCCTCTAGCGCATCCACCGTAGTTTTCATGGCAGTCATAGTGGTGGTCAGGAGGGCTGACATGGCAACTATATCGCCGCCTTCTTTTACAGCCTCGACGAATTTCTCCGGTGAAACGTCAATTCCCAGATCCACGACCTCGAATCCAGCGCCTTCCAGCATCATAGCCACCAGATTCTTGCCGATGTCGTGAAGGTCGCCTTTGACTGTTCCCAGTAGAACTTTGCCAATAGGCTCAACGCCCGCATCCGCCAACGCCGGCTTTAGAATATCCATGCCGGCGTGCATCGCCCTGGCGGCAATGAGCACCTCCGGGACGTAGAATTCGTTATTCTTGAATCTTTCACCTACAACGCCCATCCCTTTTATCAGTCCATCGTTAAGCACTTCATTGGGCGCAACACCATCATCCAATGCCTTCTGAGTTAGTTCTTTAACCTCCGGAGCTTTGCCTTTTATCAGACTTTCCGCAAGCAATGCCAGATCTGCCATTCACATACCCTCCTGCAATTATATTGCACGATAATCGTTCTATGTCCGTTTAGTCAGATTTTGTTCAAAGCCTTAGCTGTTTCATTTTTCAACACAGTGTTGCTGGTTTCCTTATACACTTTTTCCAGCGGTTTGATCGCTTTTTTGTCACCAAGGTTGCCGAGAATCTGGACGATCCTGATGGTGAGTTCCATATCTTCCGTGCCTTCCAGCACTTTTATGAGCGGATCAACTGCCGACTTGCCGAGCTTCTCCAGAGAACCAGCCGCCGAAGCTCTAACCTGCTGATTTTCATCCTCCTGGAGTATTTTCACCAGTGGCGGAACAGCTTCAGCGCTTCGCGTTTTGCCAACTGCCCGTGCGGCGTAGTTTCTTACATCGGCATCCGCGTCCTTCATTATGTATATATAGCCGATATTGTTATGCAGAGACGGCGGCGCGAGGTCTGCGGGAACCTGATTATAATACGCCAGAGCCTGATCATATTTCTTGGCATGAAGAAAATCATTGCCGCGATGGATGTTCAACGCCGCCATCATTTTATGGGCGGCGTTGTTGTCGGGTTTCAATATCAGCGCCCTGTCTATTTGACGGGCGGCGGCGTCCCATTTTCTAAGCCGCTGATATGCCTGTGCAAGGCTCAAAAGAAGTCCCACGTTATCTGGAGTGATCTCCAGTCCTTTCACGAACTCTGTTATCGCTTGAGAATTGTCTCCATCTTTGAGTGAAACCGTCCCCTGTTTGTGATATGCGATGGCGAGATTGGCTTTAAGCCCCGCATCTTCAGGATCGAGCCGCACAGCGGATTTGAACGCGGCGACAGCGGATTTGTAATCGTCCATGCGAAAGCATACCGTTCCCAGATTATTATACGCCTCCTTGCTGTTAGGCTCGCGTTCCAGAAAACATTGGTAGGCTTCAACTGCCTCACTGTTTCGTCCGGCTTTGGATAGTCTCGACGCCTGTTCCCAGTATGCGGCTGAGAGATTCCTCCCGGCTTCCTGCATGTTCGGCGCCAGATTTAAAGCCCGATTGTATGCCTCTATTGCCTCATTCCATTGACCCATTTTGGCATATTTCACGCCCTGGTTATTGTAGCCCGAAACCATATTGGTCTTTGCGGCTGTGAATCCGGGATTGATCTGCAATGCTCTGCGATATGCGCTGATGGCTTTCTGGAACTGCTTGTTTTCTGCATAAGCTGTGCCGAGGCTGTTGTGCAGTTCCGGCTCGTCAGGAAATAATCTGATGCCATCCAGCAGGAGAGCAATAGCCGCTTGATACATTCCGTCGTTAGTGAGTTCCGCGCTTTTGCTGACGTATATTTTGCATAGATTTGTCTTTGCTGGCTGATACGTGCGTTCCAGTTTAAGCGCCTTTTTGAAATGCTCAATGGCTTTTGCGGTGTCCTTACTCTCGAAATACAGTGAGCCGATGACATTATGCACGACGGCGGAAGGATCAGATTTAGCCAGCGAGAGATATTCCGCAAGGGCGGCTTGATTTTGCCCGCTGTCCTGATACGTTGAAGCGAGGGCGGCGCTCGCCTTGCGGAGTCCAGGATTCAGGAGCAGGCATTTCTTGAGACTGTTTACAGCCTGACTGTAATCCCCCTGATCCGCGTACACTGTTCCCAACAGGAAATGCAGCCTTGCATCCTCCGGTTTCAGGTTCATATCTCTTTTGATGGCAGTAATGGACTCGGCGTGGAGCGAGTAGTTGGGGGCATGGGAATATATCATTTTGAGAGTGTTGATGTCTCTGGGCGTGGGATGAAGCGCGTTGGCGGCATAATACATGACGTCTGCTTTGTTTTTGCTGTGTCCCCACAACCCGATAGCGTGTCCGAATTCATGCAGAAGCACGGTTTTTATCTGTTCGTGGGTCAGGGGCTTATGGTTTTGCCCGTCCCGTAAGGTGATACGCATTTCTATGCGGAATTTGTCGCCATCCATGCGCTGAAGCTCCGCTACCCCCAGAGGGTGATCCAGATCGTCCGCTTTCAGCATATTGACCCATGATACCAGTATGTTCACCTTATCGGGCGAGTCTGTCAGTCGAAATGTCACCGTGTTGTCGGTGCAGTCCTCCCATTCTTTCAGGGCGTACCGGAGATCGCTCGCGTATTTTTTCCCTTGTACCGTCAGACCCTCTACGTACACAGAGATAGGCATCTCCGTGAATCTGGTGAGCCGACCGTTGGACACCATAGCTATGCGGTCGAAGTAGTTGTCAAGCGTTTCAGAAATACAGTTAAACGCCGTCAGCAAACAGAGAAATATCAGCAGGAATAGAATCTGGAGCTTGGATAACATTTTGTTCACCTACTGCATATTACGGATACGCACCTCGATGGCGTTCTCCGTTTTTAGCAGTTCCACGATCTTAGAGGTATCAGTGTCGCTAAAATGGTACGGATACAGGATTTTCGGCTTAAACGCCACTGCCGCGTCAGCCACCATTTCTGGCGTCATTGTATAGGGCAGGTTCATGGGCAGGAACGCAATATCTATGTCCTTCAGCTTTTTCATCTCCGGCGTGTTTTCCGTATCGCCCGCTATGTAAACCCGCTTGTCGCCAAAGGTGAGCACATAGCCATTCCCAACGCCCCTGGGATGAAAAGGATGCCCGTTTTCGCGCTTGTGGACTATGTTGTATGCTGGAACTGCCTGAATTTCCAACCCGTCAACGGTTTTGACATCCCCGTTTCTCATTACGATGCCGCCCTCAACCTGTTTTGCGCAGATTTCAGTCAATACGATCTTAGTTTCCGCTTTACGAATAGTTTTAATAGCTTTCAGATCGAGGTGATCGAGGTGTTCATGAGTTATTATGATGAGATCAGCCGGCGGCATGTTATTGTAATCCGCTTCCTTGGAAACCGGGTCAACGTGGATGATCTTGTCGTTGAAAGTAAGCATCAAAGTAGCATGACCTATAAACGTAATCTTCAGATCGCCAGTGGACGTTTTAATGGTATCCTCCTCAAACATTTCTTTTCCCCCCTTGTTTTGCGCGAACGCTGTGGCTGCAAGAATCATAAGAATTGTAAGAGCAAAAGGCTTTCCTATAGTTGCCACCTCATGAAGCTTTGGTTGTTTTTTTTTTGGATTCTGTCCAATACCGATTGTACCAGAATTCGCTCGCGTAATCAAGGTTAATGATATAGACTATTAGGTGGAGTAACTATAGACCGTTTATCATCCCCGGAAGCGACTAATGTTCAGGAATTATATTGATAGACGGCATTCAAGGTGTTCAAAGCGTTACAAGCAATGAAAAAGCTATATAGACAATGACTCTCCATGAGTGAGATCGCGCTCTATCTGCGGATAGATCAGATCGGCTTGACAACGGAGTCTATATATGCAGTTTTCAGACACTGTGGAGGAATGCAAATGACCGGCAAGAAAAACGATGTGGGATTGTCAGGAGCAATAATCTTAACAATCTTGGCTATGGTTTTCTACGCTGTAGTATGTCCTGCTGCTATAGGCAGCATCTCAACCGATGAACAGAACATTCTGTTGGAAGACAATATCCAGGGCTCGTTTGAGTGTACCTTCCCATTCATGGAAGGTATAGGGATAAGCCTCAAGGTCAGAACTGTCATACAAGGAACAGTAACGTTCACGAGTAGTTCAGGGGATATTCAGACATTGACAATAAATCCTCTATCAAGTTCTGCGGCAATCTCTGAGCATAGCGTAAGCCTGAATGAAATAGGAACCTACGCGGTAACAGAAACACTAAGATTAGGCGTCGAATGTAATGAGTCCCTTTTACAGCCATATTTCGAAGCCCTAACCTGGGAGAATAACTTCAACTGGGAGTATGAAAACACAACAGTAGGTGACAAGACATATAAGCTGTCAAGCTGGTTAAACGATGTTAATCTTCAGCTTTCAGGGGACCTGGAAGCGAGTCTCGATATTCCTGGTGAGCCTGCGGAAGAGGAAACTCTTTATATAAAAATCACACGGACTGTTAAGTGGGGGGGAGTTGTCAATTATGAGTTCGATTATTCTGCCACATGGCTCAAAAGTTCCAGTTTAGAGGATCCTTTGGCAGATGATGATATACCGGTAAACCACCCACCTGTATTAGACCCCATAGCCGATAGCGAAGTTGTGGTGGGACAGATTTTACAGATAGCTCTTTCAGCTACAGACCCCGACGAAGGTGATATTCTAACATATTCGGCTACTGGTGCTCCTATGGGCATGGGAGCGGAGCTTAATGGCAATATCTTTACATGGCAGCCAATGGATGATGCCTACATAGATGCTCATGAAGTGACCTTTGTGGTAACAGACTCATCAGGGGCGCCTGATGAAAAGACAATCTGGATAAACGTAAATCCTCAGGAAGAGGAAGACCCTCCGCAAGATGATGAACCAGATGCAGACCCAGATGCAGAACCCCCCGGCGAGGAAGTGGCTCCCTGGCTGTCAACTGGCAGACCGCACAAGTTTGACTTACGCGTGCGTAATAGTCGAGCTAAACTGTCTTTCAAGGGCTACTTGCCGCCTCTTCCCGCCTTTGATACGGAAATGTTGCTTGATGCCATAAGTGAGTTGGAATTATCAGGTGACATTGCTGGGATTAGCTGCGTTTTTGGGGTGTTCAGGCAACTAGAAGGAAGCGACGATGGTGGCTCACTGATATTTGAGGTTTCTGTGCAAATAGGCGGCATGATAATCAGTGATGATTCCGTCAAGTGTGATTTCAGCATACAGCGACACAATAATCTATTCAAGTTCTACGCCGATGGAGAGAGTTCTATCTTCGGCAAAATGGATTTGCGGGTAACAGGCATAATAACTGACGATATGGTTATGAAGCCGATGGCTAACCTGGATATAGAGTATGCCAGCGAGATGCTGGATGAGATAGACCCGTTGGCGCTGTTGACGACTATCGGTGATTTCCCTTTATCCGATATACCTGAAAACATAACAGTCGAGGGTAATTTTGAGGGCATCGAGTTCACTATAACACTGAATCTTAAAGAATACTATGAAAAAGTACAGAATAACAGAACAGCTATTGATTGCACTGCTGATCTGACATTGCTGATAGAAGATAGTGAATTTACTATACCCTTGAAAGGCACGTTTGATCTGAAATCCAAGAACGATACTTTTTCGATCAGTGTGCTGGGTAGAGGAGAGATTGTCCAGAAATTAGAATTGAGAATATCAGGTAGGATAGAAGACGGGATTGTGATCCGTCCCGCTGTTAAAGTGATGATAATACTCAAGTTAGCAGACCTTCTAGATCCTTCATTCCCAATTGACGCCCCTACCAATGAAGAGCAGAATGTGGAGGGAAACGCGGAGGAAAACGCAGAGGAAAACGCGGAGGAAGACGAAGAGAAGAACGAAGAAAAGAATGAGGAGAAGAACGAAGAGAAGAATGAGGAGGAAGACGAGGAGGAAGAGGAAGGCGAAGAGAAGGATGAAAAGAAGGATAAAGAGGATAAAGATAACAACGGCAAAAACAAGAAAGATGATAAAAACAAAACCAACAACGGCAAAGGTAAGTCGAAAGCTCCCCAGCGTAATAACCCTGAATATGAAGGGGTAGTCCCATCTCAAATACAGCTATTCCAGAATTACCCAAATCCCTTCAATCCAGAGACATGGATACCATATCAACTTAACAAGCCTTGTCAGGTTACTCTCAAAATATACGATGTCACAGGCAAGATGATACGGACGCTGGATCTGGGTTACAGGAATGCCGGCGAATATGTGTCCAGGACAGATGCGGCATACTGGGATGGGCAAAATCACTCAGGAGAGCATGTTGCCTCTGGCGTATATTTCTATACGATGAAAGCGGGCGACTTTATGGCTATCAGAAGAATGTTAGTTTTGGAATAGTATCATAAAGTAGCTATTGGCTAAACGGATAATCGCTGGCGCATATCAGGGGGTGTTGAGGAAGTTTTCTTAACACCCCCTGACACCGGGTTGTATCAATCCTGTAGTTTCATTTTAGGGGCGGGACATTTCTGATGCTGTTGGCAAATGGCTTTCGCCGAGATTCTCAAAGCTCCAGTTTTATCGTTCCCCAAGCTGTCGCCAGTTTTCCATCGACTTCCACAGCGAGGGGAATACCAACCGTCATCATCTCAGCAACCTCCGCCTGAGATAGACCGCGATTCCAGATGGCTACGTCATCCATGGTACCATTGAATGGCCTGTCCATACTATCTGCCCCGGCGCTAACGGACTGGTTGCCGATCCCGACCTCCACATCGGGATCATCGCCGACAGTTGCGCCACCCTTAGCAACAAAGTGGATCTCTTCGCCATTCTTGTAGAATCGCATGTTCGGGTCGTCGGCGTCCCAGGTCACTGCCACATGTGTCCAGACCCCCGTCTCTATTTCCTGGCCATCGGGAACCGTAACTCTTGAGGTAGCACCCAAATCTGTCCTGAGACGGAACTCCAGATCATCATCACCGTTGCCGCTCAACACCATTGCCCAATAATGGTCAGGTGTTCCCCCACCCTGAGCTTTGGATATAATACGTGAGTCGTCGGTGACTTCATTTCGCATCATCCACGCAGCGATAGTGATGCCGCTACCACCTGCCAAATCGAACGAATCTACACGCACTCGATCATCTTCGCCGTCATAAGTAAGCGCCCCTCTGCCCATCTTAGCCTCAGCCGTTGGCGCCCATACCGGACCCTCCAGCTTACCATTATGTCCATTGCCTGTTGCGTCGGCAGCCGTGTTACCTACTCCGCCATCCATTGGCCAGTATCCCACCAGGCCTTCCATGAGATCCGCCGTCGTGATCGTGATTGAAACTACTAAGAATGCAACAAGCGTAAAAGCCGCTAACAATTGGTGTCTCATCTTGTAATCCCTCCTGAAAAGTTAGCCTGACGGCGATTAACGCCTCAGACTTCTCAACGACTCAGTATGGTAAGAGCCGCTTCACGAACAGAAAACGAATCGTCTCCAGAAAATACCAGATGGATAATCCTCCCATCTTCGCTCATCCATCTTGGCGGGAAACTCCCAGTCTCGCCAGCTCCCATATCCCACTGCCGTGTATCCACATAGTACACCGTCGTCCAGGGTCCCCAGGGTTCAGGAGCGTCAAATACCCCTAAACCGCCGTCAAATCTTGCTGTCATATTTTCATCAGTTGGCATCTTCAACTGCCACCAGAGGTACCTCCCTATACCTGCGTTGTAGCTTATCCCGGAGCGGTAACACCGCCCTGGCTCATCAAAGATAGACGCTCTTTGATCAATGTCTCCGCTCCACGTGGGATCACCGTTGACATCCATGCCTGCGAAAAATTCGTAGGTTTTACGTTTTGTAACGCTGTCCTTTGGAACTCTCATTAACACAAACTTATCGCAGTTATTATAGGCAGATGGAATGTCCTGCGTGACGGTATAAACATAGTCATCCCGCGCTCCGCTGTAATTCTGCCCATAATTTATGAACGTGCAGTAGCCGAATTCCTCAAACTGCCAATCTGCCTTCTTCCAGTTCTCAGCATGGTCTTCCGACCACCAGAGTTCGCAATACTTGCCTTTATTATTGGCATTCCTAACCCACATATACAGGACGCCATTTATCATTAACATGCCGCTAGCTTTATTGCCTCTTGCTCCATCGCCGTATTGTTCATCATCGGAGCGAATATTGACTCCCGTAAAATCCGCAGCCAGTCCAGCTATCTTCGCGTATCCCATGCTAAGTTTGTCAGGCACCATAGGCTCAAATCCCCGTCCATCCGCAAAGGATGTATACAGGTTTCCATCATCAGCCCAGGTCATAGGGAAGGTATCGCTTCCCGCTGCCTTGCGCACAACATTGGACGCCGGCGCCCATGTCAGGCTTGTGACCATCTCACTCTGCGGATAAGGCGCTCCGTAAGATACCGACTCAACTATTGGTTGCAGAAAGGGATTGAGCACATTATAGTAGCTGGGCTTTCTGCTGCCTGACCAGTCCGATCCCGCTCGCGCGATCACTATGTCCAGGCTGGGAATTACCACTATGAGACTGTCATGAAGCCCAAACGACCAGTATGTGTCTTTCGGAACGTTGGGAACAGAGCCATCAGCGTTATTCCACCACAGCAAGCCATAATGATTTGGAGCTTCAGCATATCCCCATCTGGTCCAATCCTCTACCGGAAGACCCTCTACACCAGTTACAGGTTTACTGACCATATCAATGAAGCTTTCTGGAAGTATCTGCTGGTCTCCCAGACGCCCCCTCCTCAGGTACAGATACCCGATCTTCGCCATAGCATCCACGTCAATTCTGATCCCTGAGCCAAATTCGCAACGCCTGATCTCATTGATCTTGTCAGGACGGTATGCGTTCTTTCGCCATACAAGGTCTGAATCAGTGATCCCCAGCGGGGTGAAAACACGCTCAAACAAAAGGGTGTTCATATCCTGTTTGTATGCGAGCGTGAGGCAATCTGCTAACCAGTTTGCTCCGCCATCAGTGTAACCCCACTTGGTTCCCGGAGCGAAAGCCAATTTACCGAATCCGCCGGGCTTCTCAAAACCCGCAGTCATGGTAGCCAGGTGCTTAATAGTAATGTCAGCCAGTCGCTTATCGCCTTCGTTGGATGGAACCCCCACATCGCTGCAATATCGTTGAGCTTTGTCATCGAGGTTCATTATGCCATCCTCAATGGCCAGGCCCAATGCTGTAACCCCAACGGATTTGGTGCTGGATTTTATGTCATACCTTTTGCTCTGATCGCCCCAGAACATGACTCGTTTACCGCCGCGAATGATACAACCTGAGCCGCCGCCGGTAAGGGCATAGTCACGTGCCTGCTCAAGCACTGACTTGTTCATACCAACTTGCTCTGGCGTTGCATCTTCCCAGTCGAGGCTTTTGCCTGGGGAAGCAGGTAAAATCAGAAGTAACAAAGCGATTCCACAAAGTTCTCTCATGTTTCCCTCACTTAGTTTTTATGGGTTGTTGATTTGGTTTCCAGTTGGAAATTGTAACCGTTTAATATATCACCAATGGTAACTCAAATTTATAGCATCTCGTTTTCTCGTCTTTCCTAAAAGGCTCTGAAACAAATAATAACATAAAACAGTTCACAGATCAACAGAGGGTCACTGATGTTCGTTCGTCAACCTTGACGTACTATCCAAAAGATGGTAAAATGTAAATATGAAAATAAAGTGGATTTTGCGCCATGGAGGGATTATGCGATACATTAAATACATGTCAATAATAGTGTTGTTGTGCGCTGTGAGTAGCTGTTCGATAAATCCTGTGACCGGGGAAAAAGAGCTTATGCTTTTCAGCGACGCGCAGGAGACTGAGTTGGGGAAGAACGCCGATCCGGATATCAGATGGCAGTTTAGCGGCGTCTATAATGACGATCAGTTGGCGAAATACGTGGACAGCGTCGGTCAGCGCGCGGCGGCAGTCTCACACCGCTCCAATATCCCCTATCGTTTTGCCGTTGTTGATAGTTCCGTAGTAAATGCCTTTGCCCTGCCAGGGGGATATATCTACATCACCAGAGGCCTGCTGGTTCGGTTGGGAAATGAGGCGCAGTTGGCGGCAGTTCTGGGGCATGAGATAGGCCATGTGACTGCAAGGCATGGAGTGAAGCGGCTGCAATATACCCTGGGTTTCAACGCATTACTGGCAGTCGCAGACGGGGTGGCGGCGGCTGGGAGCGAAGGCTACCGGCAACACCGTGTGCTCGCGAAAACCGTCAGCGTTGCCGCGTATTCAATAGCCGCCCTGGGGTACAGTCGGGAGAACGAGTTTCAGGCTGATGAACTGGGGACTATCTATGCTCACAAGGCAGGATACGATCCAGAGGGGATGATACAGCTTCTTGAGGTTCTCAAAAGTATGCACGATCATGAGCCATCGTGGATTGGGAAACACTTTATGTCGCACCCGCCTACCCCAGAGCGTATCGAAGCCGTCGGAAAGCAGATAGCGCAGTTTCCGCCTGAACAGGGCAAGAAGCAGTTGAAAGAGTCTGAGCACAAAGCCAGAATTCGTGATCTGGTTGTGGCGCAAAAAGCATACAATCATTATGATAAAGCTGAAAAAACACCGCAAGAAAAACAAGTATCAGGAAGCGTTAACTGAATATAGAAATGCTCTGAAAATCAAGAGGAATCTGGCGAAGCCGCATCACGGCATAGGGCTGGTGTATCAAGCGCAGGGAAAACACAATCGGGCGATTGAGGAATTCAAAACGGCGGCGAAGATAGACCCTGATTATACCTTCGCCTATAACAGCATGGGAATATCTTATATAGGCACAAAGCGTTATAGTAGTGCAGTCCCTGTTCTCAAGAAGGCTGTTCAGATTTACGAGAATTTCGGCGACGCCCACGCAAATCTGGGTGAAGCATATTATGAATTGAAGCAGTATCCAGAGGCGATAGAGTCGTTGGAAATGGCAATAGCTCTGAATGAAAAGCATCCACGCGCACATATTACTCTGGGTTTGACCTATGAAGCCACCGGTAACACGACAAAAGCTATTGAGGAGTATAAAAAAGCCATCAGTATTGCCCCTGATGAAAGCCATACCAGCACTGCTCGCCAGCGGCTCAAACAGCTTGAAGGGTAACGCGTGACGGATAAACTGGAGGACGTATTGATGAAGAAAGGCACAAAAGAAAAACTGCGAGTAGGTCTCTGCGCGATTTTGATCGTCATGCTTTTGAGTTCCTGCTCTGCATTTAACGGGTTGTTGAACGAGGTGAAAATCCAGCATCCGCAGGTTAGTTTCGTTGGAGCGAAGCTGTCGGGGCTGTCATTTGACGCCGCCAATCTCATGTTTGATCTGAAAATCAGCAATCCGAACGCTGTAGGGCTGAAGATGGCAGGATTTGACTATAATTTCCTGATCAATGGGAACTCTTTTCTCAAAGGCGATCAAGGAGAAACACTGGAGATAGCGGCTCAAGGCAGTAGTATAATACATCTTCCGCTTTCGTTAAGTTATACAGACCTCTATCAAACTTTTCAGAGCCTGCGAAAGCAGGATGTCTCAGCGTATCAGCTTAAATGCGGTTTTTCGTTTGACGTGCCTGTGTTAGGTAAGGTAGATATCCCGGTGAGCAAGTCAGGGGAGTTCCCGCTGCTAAAACTGCCTAAACTGAAGGTCACCGCACTCAAACTCAAGGGAGTGACTTTATCTGGAGCGGATTTGGTATTGAAAGTGCGAATGGACAACCCGAACGCGTTTTCCATGCTCCTTGAGAAAATCCAGTACCGATTCGAGGTCAACGGACAGGACTGGGTTTCTGGATACGCAGAAGAAGCCGCTCAAGTGGCGGAAAAAGGGCAGGGCATTATTGAGATACCTATATCCCTCAAACTTTTCCAGATGGGAAAATCCATTCGCGAACTCCTCGCAGGTGATAAGGCTTTAAACTACAAATTCGGAGGCAAACTGGACATAGCGGCTTCGCTCCCGCTTCTGGGGAAAACCAGCCTGCCATTTGATTATTCGGACACTATCAAACTTATTCGGTAGGAGAAGGAAAGTGAGCTAAAGTGACTAAAGTAATGCCCAATCAGCAAAGAGGGGGAACTGATGAACACTCAAGTTCCAAAATTGTCTTATCGAGCACCAAAACTGAAGGTATCCCTTTTACCCAATACAGGCTAAGGTAATCTATATCTTTCAGCCAAATGCGGAGAAATGCTTGCTAAAAGGAGAGAGAGAATCGGAATTATAGATATAGACAACTCAATCGAGAGCTATCGCGAGATCGTGTGCGAGAATCCATATAACGAGATATGGAATCAGCTTTACTACTTCACAGATACCAATAGTGTTGACGTAAAGATAAAAGAGAGATTAGATCCGAGCGACGGGAAGAAATTTAAAGACGATACAAAAAAGCAAGCTCAGCAAATATCCTATTCAATAATGCAGGCGGACAATTACTTCAGGTCGGCACAGGAAGTTGATTTGTCAGTCAAGCCGAATCTAATATACTATGGTATGTCATCCCTTGCCAACACAGTAATTCTATATAACAATGATGGAACATTTTCTCTGGATTATCTACGGGCGAAGAAGAAGGAGACACATCATGGATTGGATTTGAGGTTTTCTTCTGAAGCTTCGAAGAGGAGTGCCTCAACAAAGGAGATTCTGGGAGGCATTTCGTGCGAGATACATAAAAGGCGTGGGAAGCCAGTGTGTATAATGTATAAGGGGACTAAAACGGCCTATGGCCACTTCAAGAATTTCTACAGCTCAATCACCTATGAATGTATTTCTTATGATGTGTATATTTCTGAACGTGGAAAGGGTGGACTTCGGGGCAAAAGGGTTGTCGAAAGTGCGAACAAGAAACAAATCAAAGAGTTGGGCAAAACGAATTTTACCCTTTTAAGCATGATTAGATTTCTCCCGGATATGATTGAACAGTTGGCAGATAACGAGATAAAAAGCAACCTATATGCTGGAGATCTAGATCATTATATACATATGATTAAAGGGGATGAAGATACCGAAACAGATACTGAGAAACAACAAAGCTATGGAATAACGAAGTTCTATATAAGCGGAGGCTTGGGGAAGGAAAAGGAATATTTCAAGAATCTTTATTTGCAGGACAAAGCCAACCTGCTAAAAGAGGAGCATACCTTCAACCTACATTTTGTGCGAGACAGTAGAAGAGAATCAGACGTGATTTGCCTACCAGATTTGATTCAGGATATATCTGGAAAAGTATACTTCATATATCGAGTAGAGGAATACGTTCAAGAATTGGCGCACTTCTATATTTGTTTCTTTTGCACTGGTATGCTCTGCCGGTACTATCCAGACATTTGGATGAGGTGGTTAGAGGAAAACGTTGGTTTCAGAAATCTTATGGATCGTCTGTGTTCTGTTGCTACCCGCAAATTCCCAAACCTAATTCTAAATCAGCTAACTCAAAAGGTAAACCATTTTCATCTATAGCAGGTTGTTTGTTATTGTATTTATCTTTTGCTCATTTTAAAAGCACTTTCGCGAATTTGGGTCTGAGCGTTGTAAATCGTTGCTTAGAGCGGATTTATGAGACCTGCCACCTTTTTGTCAAAAGCGTATTGTCAACGAATCATGCAACTCAGCAATGAGGAAAATTGTCAATATGCTTTGTTCCTCCGCTTTATCTTGAGGATAACAGAGGTCGCCAGATACAGACACAGCCGCTAAGAACAAGGATTTGCATCAATTTAGGCAAAAAGTTGGTTTTCAGCAATTTACGAAACTCGATCCAAAATAAGCGAAAGATAAGTTTCAAGTATCGGTTATATCGAACTCACTTTAGCTCACTTAAAAAGGAGGTAATTCCCAATGCGTATTTACTTGCGATTCGTAATCTTTTGCATGGTTTTGGGCATGATAATCTCCGGTTGCGGAGTATCCAACAAGGCGGTTAATGAGCCTGTCCCGATGATCGTTATAGACGGTGGAGCCAGTCTTTTTGACGGCAATGAACTGCTCGGTACGTTGCCAGCGGGCACCGAGGTCAGAATGATCGAGCAGAAAGACAAATGGTCTCTGGTAGAGGTGTGCGTGGATGAGTACAGCATGAAGCTCAAGGGATCGATTTGCACGAGCGCGCTCGCGCCTGCGCCGGAGAATGCCATTGTCAACATAGTCGGTCCGGCGGTAAGTCCCGTTTACGAAGCCAAACGGCAGGAAATATGGTCGCCGTTCTTTACCGATATGGGCATCAACGACATTGCCCTTGATACTGATAACGTCTGGTTGGGCACCACAGCGGGGCTGGTCAAATTTCCCGCCCAAGCGCCATCCAGAGCCGTGACCTTCACGATGGCTGATGGTTTGCTGGATGACGATATTTTTTCTGTAGATGTCGAAGACGGCGCGGTGTGGGCTGGCAGTATGAAGGGTTTGTCCAAATTCAACGGCGCCAATTTTGTCAATTACACCGACGAAGACGGGCTTCTAAGCGGAACCGTAGTGGCTATAGACGCCGGCGAGGATTTCGTGTGGTTCGGATTGGATACGGGCATAGCCAGATTTGATAAGGGACTGGGACTGATCAAGAACTGGCCCCACTCAGGCGGATGGAGTCCCGCATCTGGCAGTGGAAGCGTATCTCAGTCCGATAAAGGCGGGATCTACGCTGATACCATGATGATAGATGGCGACATCATCTGGAACGCCGCCTTTAACATCACCAAAACTTCTGTTAGCGGCAAAGACATTAAAACCTATAGCTGCGGTGAAGGGTTGATTCATTCACGCGTGGTGGGTCTCCACCTGGATCCCGACAATATATGGGTGATAAACCTCGGCGGTATAACGAGGATCGAACGGGAAGACGATAAAATATATGAGAACTACTACGTTAAAGGCGGCTACGGGAAAAATCCCATGATAGCCGGATGCCGTGATGGCGATTACCTCTGGGTCGCCATGAAAGAAGGCATAAGCAAGTTTGACATGAAAAGAAAGAAATTCACCACGTATTTCGCCTGTTGGGATCTCTTTGATGGCGGGTATATCTCCGACATGAAAGTTGATGAGAACTACCTATGGGTAGGAACCACCGAAGGACTGTGGCGAATGGACAAGGCGGCGGCTGATTCTATGTCAGATCATGATCTGCTGGACGATTTCGAGAGCAAAAGCAGGATCGCATACAGGAGATGGCGGTTGGGTCGCAGCGGCGGCAAAAACGGCAGCGAAAACGTGTTCGTTGACTATACCATAGGAGCAAACAACACTGCCGCTTCGCTGTGCAACAGATACGTGGCGCCGGACTACGATGCTCACAGCATCGGTCATCTGCGCGTCAGCTTGAGAGATATGGATTTAACTGATTACGACGGTATATCTTTCTTCATTAAAGCTGAACCGGCTGTGAAGCTTGGCGCTGTTATGCACGAAAGTAACGAGGCGTGGGACATTGGACGTTGGAATGTTCCCAGTGATTGGATGGAAGTGCGCGTACCATTCTCACAACTCAAAATTCATGGCGAGCATGATAGCAACCCCTCCAATAAAATAGTTGAGCTATACGCCATGAATAGCCTGTCCTTTAAGGTCACGAGAAACCACGCTTTCGGTAGCAGACCAAGACCCAAGGAAGGCGAGGTTGGTAAGGTCTGGGTAGATGAGATCAGGTTCTTCAAGAAATCGGACGACCAAGCCCTTGCAAGTAAATGACATGCTTTCCACAAACAGCGGTTTCAGAAGCCTACATCCTTTTATTGCTTGGACTTTTATATCGAACTGACGTTAATACTACAACGATAGTTTGTAGTAGTGCAATTCATTGCACGTCCAATATCGCTTGCCACAGACGGCGATGAATCGCCTTACTACAAACCTTATCTTTAGTTCGAGAGCAGGAACAACGGGAGTTGACGTCGAACCATCGTTGTAGTATTAACTAGCACAAGTCATAAATTTGGTATTTGCGGGTTCCATTGAGTTTTATCTTAAGTTCTCAGGATGGTCGGATTTAGAGAAGAGGAGGTACTATGGTGAAATTCGTTACTAGTTTGTTTATACCAGTTTTTGTACTAATGGTTTTTTGCTGCTCTCATATATTTGCAGGTGGTATAGGTTGGGAGGCAGAAGATGCTGCATCTATTACTGCGCCCATGGAGGTGGGTCAGGATGGCAATGCCTCCGGCGGCAAGTATATCTTCACAGGGAGCTCCAACTTGGGGCTGGCCTCATACGAATTTGAGGTACCCAAGACTGGGACTTACTTCATGTGGGCGCACCATTCCTCCGATTCCGCTGGCCACAATTCGTTTTTCCTTTCAATTGATGATCCCACGGATCCACAGGGAATCACCGCCTTAACGTGGGATACTATCTTTGAGCCACAACCTCAGGTACTGGGAGAGGCCGTAGATATTGAAGGCGTGGACCAATATAGCGCTGAATGGCTGTGGATACGTGTATTCGAGCGTCAGGACGAACTGTTTAACCTTATGAAAATAAGAGAATTTGAGCTTACGACTGGCAGTCACACCATGTATCTGGCGGGCAGAGAGGGACAGACCAAGGCTGACGCTTTCTATCTGACAGACAAATTTAGCGAACAGCCTGTCTTCCCAGATGAAGCGCCTGGTCTTATGCCTGTCGAGGCAAAAGGCAAACTCGCAGCTACCTGGGCTAGTGTTAAATTGGAATGCGAATAGTGAACAACTGAGTACACTTCACTGGTTAGATTAAATGGCTTCAGATAAAATCAATAGAAGGCAGTTTCTACAGTGGACTGCGTCCGCTGTAGGCGTATGTGTAGGGGCGAACATGGTTCTCGCCCCCGATTTGCTCTCTGCTTCTGGCGCGACGATCTACAGAAAAAAGGACGATCCCACAAAGAACATCACCTCTCTTCCCCGAAAACGCGAGGTCACGCTCGTTGAGGGAAAATACTATCGCCCCACAGGTCCGCACATTCAGTGCACCCTTTGTCCGCTGTTCTGCGTCATACCGGACGGGGAGGCTGGTATTTGCAGGGTCAGGATCAATCGCGGTCGCAAGCTCTATACTATGGTTTACGGACAGCCGTGCACCGTCGCCTTCCATCCAATGGAACAGGGACCCATATTTCACGCGTTTCCCGGCAGTCAATGTCTTGGTATCGGCACCGCCGGGTGCAACTTGAGATGCAAATACTGTCAGAACTGGCAGATGAGCCAGTTTACCTCAGAGGAAACCGATAACTACGATCTGCCGCCAGACAGCGTTGTAGATTTAGCTCAAGAGAAAAAATGCGAGATCGTCGTATTTGCATATACTGAGCCTGTCGTTTTCTACGAGTATGCTCTGGACACCGCTAAGGCAGCCAAAGCTAGAGGCTTGAAAACCGTTCTCGTCACAGCCGGTTACGTGGACATACAGCCGCTAAAAGACCTCTGCGAATATATTGACGTGATCAGGATAGACCTGAAGTCGTTCAGAGAAGAGTTTTATAGGGACGTAATTGGGGGGACTCTACAGCCTGTCCTGAAAGCCATAAAAGCCGTACATGAGGAGGGGACATGGCTTGAGATCGTTGATCCGCTTGTTCCCGGATTCAATGACGACCCGGAGGAAATTCGGGATATGTCTAAATGGATGGTGGACAACCTGGGACCCGATGTCCCCCTGCATTTTCTGAAGTTTTTTCCCGCCTACAAAATGAGGAATTTCCCGCCGACGCCAACGGAGACTCTGTCTGAATGCAGGCAAATCGCCATGGATACAGGACTGCATTATGTATATGTGGGCAACGTGCCAGGACATGCGGGCGGGCATACTTTTTGCCCCAGTTGCGGAAAACGTATCATTGCAAGAATCGGCTATCTGGGAATTACGGAAAATCACGTAGTTGACGACAAATGCAGGTTCTGCGGCTGCCATATCCCCGGTCTATGGACATCTTAGTGTCTGTAAAAAAAACAATTTCCCTCTAGCACTCTGGCAACGAATAGTACCGTTTCTGTAGCGTCGCCCTCCGTGGCGACATCTTGGCGGGACAGAGCCTCGCCGCTACAATTTGGTTCGGGAAATTATTCTTTTACAGTACTTAAACGGGCTGGCGCAGGCTCTCGCCCAGCACTTCGCGAATGATCGCATCCGGGTGAGATCGGGTGTTTTTTATCAGATAATCAAAGCGTTCTTCGCCTATCACATTACGGAAATTATCCAGTTCACGCCTTATTTGTTCAGCGTTGTCTGAACCTGTGGCGGCGAAGATGTCATAGGCAACGGTCAGCAGTTTGACGGCAGTATAGAAGTCTCCCCGATTTTCGTACAATGAAGAAAGACGGCTTAAAGAGGTGGCTGTCCTGTTCTTGCTTCCCAGCTCTTCCTTGATTTCGCGGGTTTGCAGATAATATCGCTGCGCGTCTTCTGCCTTCTGCCGGGATGTTTCCTCCTCGTCGCGCTCTCCCAATTTTGCCGTCATATACCGGCGAATCAGTGGATGCAGCCGATAGAAATCACCCTCCTTGCGTAGAAGCGACGAGCGAACAAGTTCGGCGACGGCTGAAAGCCAATCGTCGAAGCCGCAAATTGCTCCGATAAGTTCGTCATCCGTGTTTTCCACCAGTAGCAACAGCCGTTTGAGAAGCAGTTTGGCTCCCTCTGAATTCAACAGCTTGTATGAAACATTGAGGCAGGCATTGATGATTTGATGGCGTTCGGGTAAGAATGTGTTATCAGCGTGGGTAATAGTTTTCATGCTTGATTCAAGTTCTGTTCTCAATGTGCGAAGAGCGAACACAGCGATTTTGGATGCGACCAGTATTATAGCCAGTGGCATGTAACCCACAAGCTGGCAGAGATCGGCGATTATTTCCTCCTCCTTCGCATCCGCTGGACCATTCCAACCCTTCTGCCTTGCGTGTTCTATAAACAGCGTATGAGCCTCGGACGGAATCAACTCCCGCAGTATTTCCACCGTTCCTATGTTCGCGTCGCTTTCGGTGAGGATCAGAAGCGCGCAGGGCGGTTGTATGCCTGTATGAAGCCAGCGTCGTAGTTCAGCGTCTTTGGCAACTGTGTCAAAGCCGTCCAGCACGATAAGCGATGGTTTCTCTTCCAGGTAACTGGCGAGAAACGAATATTTTTCCTCCGGCATCAGTCGGTGAAACCCATCGCCAGCAATCTTAAAACCAACAGCATCGCAGATGGACTCTTTGGATCCCCCGCAAGCTAGATCAATCCAGAAAATACCGCCGGGAAATTTGCCCCGGGCGATGTGCCACTGAGCCACTTCCCGGGCAAGAGCAGTTTTGCCGATGCCACCTTCGCCGTGTAACTCTACCACACCGCCATCGGCGAGTTTTTTGATGAGTTGGGTCATTTCCCTTTTCCGCCCTGTAAAGGGCGTATCAGGTTCCGGCGCCATTGCAGGTTTTGTAAAAAATGATTTGAAAATGGGCGGCGATCCTCGATGGGGCAGTGAGACAAGCGGCGCTTCCTCGTCCTTAGCGGAGAAGATAAATGTGTCCGCGCTTCCGGGATCCGCGCTGAATAGAAGGTTGACCATCAAGCGCCCTCGCTCAAACGCTTCCTTCAACGAGCGACCCCTGGCTAATCCGCGATAGAACCTGCTGACAAACGCAACGGCGGCATCCTGCATTATGCTGTCCGCCATTCCGACAACGGCGGGTATGCCTGCGTCGCGAAGCGCGTCCACACATTCAGCCGCGTGAGAGGCTCTCAAGACTACCATTTTAATACCGTGTTCGGCGGTGATTCGCGCCAGCAAGCTTGGCGTTACCAAATGCGCTTCGCCGCATGGACTTTCAAATGCCAGCGATCCATTTTGGGTGCCGTGACCATCGAAATGCAGTATCTTGATGTTGCGCTCATAGAGACTCTCCACCAATCCCCCTGGGGTTGCTCCATGCAGCACAGAGATTTCCACATGCGCTTCCGCCTTCTGGAGCGCTCTGCGCAACGGCTCGATCTCCATGCAGTTTTCCGGCGTCGCAATTGGATGGATGGAAACCCCACCCAGGAACGCTGAGGGATTTACAAGCGCAAGCTGCTCCCGATTGCTTTCACAGCGGTAGCCCATGAGAGGACGCCCGACCGTAAGCATTATACGCAGAGCGGGGGCAGTATCATACAGCGTTCCGCCTACGCGCGGCTTGCGGGTGGGCATCTCCGGATTGCCATGTTCCACGTCATATATACTGGCAATAGCAATTTTTTCGCCATGCTTGACCTCGAACTCACCCAGCGGATGGAACAACAACGCCAGCGTCGAATCAGCGCGTCCCAGAGAATCAGCGAAGTCCTGAGAGATAAGAATATGTCCAGAATCTCCACAGTCCGTAACCCGCGTTACTCGATTTATGCCATCGCCAGCAAGGTTATCCCGCTGATTGATGTCCTTGATGGCATAAACCAGCCCCTGATTGATCCCCATACGCAGACCGAACTGATCATCCTCAGACGCCTGTGAGTTGTGAACCCTTAGCCGTTCGTCCAGTTCCAGAGCGAAATAGATCGAGGATCTTGGGTCTCTGAAAAAAGCCGTCGCCAGTCCATCGCCAGTAGGCAAGCAAAGACGCTCCTCTTCCGCCGTATGGATCATCGTTGGCGTCTCACTTACCAATCGGTTCAGAATTCCGATAATCTGCGATTGCTGGTCATCCGTGCGAGGCGAATAGCGAATAACATCTATGAGCAATACGTTACCCGTTCTCAATTCAAGTTTGGTCATCTCGGCTTCCCGTAATCTGCCGCCACGCGCAGTTTGAGTTCCTCAGAATTCCCGGTTTTCTTTATGTTTGTGAACGCGCCTCCTTATACTATTTCGGCAACAAAGTTCCCAATCTTTAGCCGAAAAAAAAACATGCCTCAAGCGTTCTGCCCCTTCTCAGTTTTCGCGCCTTTTATAGCCAGATACGCTTCGCCAACAAGCCACAAAGCCAATATGAATAAAACGGATGCGACGACAACCAGAAGCCAATCGCCAGCCTTCCAGAAGTTTATCATGTTCCATATCATCGCCCACAGCGTTACAACCATCATGAAAATCATAGGGGGAAACGTATATCTTATCGGCTTATTCGTCTTCAGAAGCCAAACGGTTATTACTAATAATGCCAGCCCGGCAAGTAATTGGTTGGTTGTGCCAAAGATGGGCCAAAGCGCCATACCGCCTGTCCCGCCGGATTTAGCAAGACAGAGAAGTAAGCCTGAACCGACGGCGATTACACTTCCTATGTACCTGTTTTTCAGGAAGTTCAGTTTGTAGTCCTCGCCGAGTTCGCCGATTATGTATCTCTGCAACCTTGCGGCAGTATCAATCGTCGTCATCGCAAAACTCACGATGATAACCCCGACGATGGCTTCAGCAAAAGCCTCAGAAATACCAAGCCCGGAAATAAATCTCGTGCCACCCGCTACGAACGCGCCCACTTTAGCCATAAGCCCCCCTGCCGCTGCCCAGGAGGTGTAATGCTCATTCCATGCGGCTTTTGTCGCGAACCCTGCGACGCAGGCGATAATCGCGATAACAGCGAGAACTCCCTCGCCGATCATTCCGCCATATCCTATCATGCGAGCGTCTTTCTCATTGTTAAGCTGCCTCACCGTTGTTCCTGAGGATACAAGACTGTGAAACCCGGAAATCGCGCCGCAGGCTATGGTGATGAACAAAAACGGGAAAAGCCAGGGCGCGCCTTCTGGATGAAGCTGTAAAGCCGGCGCGACTACCTTCGGATGAACTACGAACATGCCGCCGTAGAGCAGAAGAAGCCCCACTACCAACTCCTCCGCGTTGATGTAATCTCTGGGCTGGAGCAGCGTCCAGACAGGGAGGATAGAGGCGATGAAAGCATATATACACACAATCCACATCCACGTCACAAGCCCGGAACCGAGAAAGGTCGCCGGCATTTTCAGTGGATATTTTGAGCCGACCCAGATTGTGAAATACATCAATACCAGGGCGATTAACGAAGGGATCGTCGCCCCCCATTTTAACTTGTAGATCGAAAACCCGACGAACAGCGCGAACACCATTTCGCACCAGATGGGGATCACTGTCGCAGGGAATTTGTCCAGTAGCAGCGCGATGACCAATGCGAAAACAGCGATCACGATCCAGAGAAGAAACAGCATTGTCAACAGAAAAAGAGTTCTTGATCTGCCGCTTATAACATCTTCTGTCAATTCCCCGATAGACTTTCCCTTGTGCCTGAGCGATATGACCAACGCGCCGAAGTCGTGAACGGCTCCCATAAATATAGTGCCAAGAATGACCCAGAGAACCGCAGGTAGCCAACCCCAAATCACCCCTATAGCAGGACCCACAATGGGCGCCGCCCCGGCAATGGATGTGAAATGATGCCCCCACAGTATTTTTTTATCCGTCGGAACGTAGTCAACTCCATCCTCAAGCTCATGAGATGGAGTAAGCCTGTCGGGGAACAGTTGGAAAATCCTCTTTGACAGGAATCTTCCGTAAAACTTGTAAGCCATATAGAAAGAGCCAAGAGCAACTATTACAATAAGTATTGCACTCATTCCAGCAACTCACCTCCTGTTATGTTTCAGCTAACGTGAAGAACGCAAAACCAGCCTTGAAACAGCAATAGATTATCATATTGTATATACGAAGTCAAGAAGCGGAGGGTCATTGGCTTGGCGCTTCCTGTCTTTACATCTGATCTGCAATGTGTTATTATAATGTGAAGTTAATCATCCATCAACCGGGGGCAAAAATGAGAGTAGATATTTTCCTGACATCGTTATTGCTAATCGTCTCCGTAATTATCTGGCTTGGCGCCCTGACGACCGGCATCCTGCTGATCGTGCGCGGTGTGCGAAGAAAGATCAGGGAAGCCAAAATCAAGGGCTGGCTCATAATCGTTTTTGGTTCTATACTTGGTTCCTTGCTTTTTCTGCCCAGCATGGGCTATATATACACCGAGCGGCTCTGGTTCAAAGAGATGGGACATACGTCAGTGTTCTGGAAGATGCTGAACACCCCCTGGCAGTTGTTTTTTAAATATGGTCTTATAGCAGGGGCGTTTCTGGCAGCCAATTTCATCCTCGCTCAATATCTGTGTCCGATACCGGGCGGGTTCCGGCGATGGGCTGCCGGGAAGACAGGCTCAATCTATGGCACGATGATCCTTGTAATAATCCTCGTATCCATCATCATGGGAAGTGTTCTTGTTCCCATGTGGGACGAGTTCCTGAGATATCACGAGCGGGAACCTTTCTTTGACGCCGCGTATGAAGGCGGAAATATCGTTCGCGACCCGCAATTCAAAATGGATGTGGGATATTATCTTTTCACTCTGCCTATCCGCAATTTCACCAGCCTCTGGGTGAAATCTCTGCTCTGGGTGACGTTTCTGTGCATGTGTATTCTGTATAATTTCTACCGTACCCGGGACGCGCACAGCAGATCCAATGTGGTCAAGAAAGGCATTTTTCATCTTTCGAGCCTCTGGATTTTGATTCTGATGGCGGGTATCTGGCGCAACTTAATAAACACCCGCCGGCTGGTTTACTCCCCGCGCGGCACTACCTTTGGTGCAGGATACACCGACGTCAACATCCAAATTCCAGCCTACAAGATTTATACAATCATCCTGATCTTAATTGCTCTGGCGGTAGCCATCAATACCATCTGGAAAAAGAGATTTCTCGTTACCATTCCAATTGCGCTGTGGATTGTGAGTTACGTTGTCCTCATCTGGGCTTTCCCCAGCCTCTATCAGTATATTTGGGTCAGCCCGAACGAAGCAAACTGGGAACGGGAGTACATAAGCCGCAATATCAAGTATACGCGCATGGGGTACGATTTGCACAAAGTGAAGGTCAACGAAGTGTCGCTGGAGGTGGCGACGCTGGAGAAAATCAAGAGCGAGCCGGGCACTCTCAGAAACGTCCAACTCTGGGATCGGCGGACTGTGCGGGACACTCTTATTCATCAACAGGCATTTCTCCCCTACTACGTTTTCTGGGCTGGAGAGAAAGACAGAACGGGCGTGGATGCCGACCGCTACCATTTAACAAACCCCATAACCGGAGAACCTGAGTATCGTCAAGTGATGCTCGCCGCCAGAGAACTGGATAGCGAGAAGCTCCCGAAACGCACGTGGGTCAATCTGAGACTGATATATACGCATGGATATGGCTTGTGCCTGGGACCTGTCAACCAATTTACAAAGGCGGGGCAGCCTTATTTATGGGTACAAGGCATCCCGCCGGGACCGCCGATTGATGAGAATGGAGATGAAATAGCAGAGGTGGCATATCCCGAACTGGAGATAACGAGACCTGAGATATATTACGGCGAGGTAACCAGAGACTACGTTTTTGTCAACACCGAGCAGTTGGAGTTTGATCACCCGGACATGAGAGAATCCGATAAGATAACGGACACCGAATTGAAAGCCCGTTACATTACATACGAAGGCGATGGCGGCGTTCAATTGAAGTCAATTTTCCGGCGAATTATGCTGGCTCTCCGATTTGGGGATTTCAGGATCGTCACATCTGACAATCTGAAATCGGAAAGCAGGATCATGTTTACCCGTCAGATAGCGGAAAGATCGAAGCGCATCGCGCCTTTCCTGTTGTACGATGAAGACCCGTACATAGTGATCGGGGATTCCGGCAAGCTCTGGTGGGTGATTGATGCCTATGTTACGAGCAAACACTACCCCTATTCTCAACCATACTATAACAAGTTTAACTACATCAGGAATCCGCTCAAAGCGGTGATCAACGCGTACAACGGTCAGGTGGATTTTTACATCTGGGACGAGAGCGAGATCGTGAACAAGGTGTATAGAAAGATATTCCCCGGGCTGTTCAAGGGACGAAAAGAGATGCCCGATGGCTTGGACAAGCACAACCGATACCCGGACGATCTCACCGCGATTCAGGCGGAGATGTACTGCACCTATCACATGGACGACCCGCAGACGTTTTACGGCGGAGAGGATCAATGGGATCTTCCATACGAGGTTTACCATCAGAGCAGAGAAAAGCCCATGATTCCGCTGTATCTCATGATACGTCTGCCGGGTGAGCAGAAGGAGGAATTCGTCAGCATAATCTCATTCACTCCTTATCCCACTAAGATAAGGCCTAACATGGTGGCGTGGATGGCTGTCCGAAACGATGAGCCGGGTTATGGCGAAATCTTGGTTTACACTTTGCCCAAAGGCGTCCCTGGACCCGCTCAGATCGAATCCAGAATTGACACCGACCCTGAAATATCGCCCAGTCTAACTCTATGGAACGAAGCAGGCTCGCAGGTGATCAGGGGAAATATGTTGACAATCCCGGTGGGGAACGCTTTATTCTACGTGGAACCGCTGTATCTGGAGGACGAGACTATCAAAATGCCTCTGCTCAGACAGGTCATCGTAGCCGCTGGTGATGCAGTCGCGTGGGCGAAGAATTTTGATATGGCTATAGAAAAGGTCTTTGAAGTGGGCGAACTGGTCGAACTAGCAGAAGGACCCGCCGTAGAGGAAGAGGAAACTGCCTGGGTTCCCAGATCGCTGGTGGACATAATCAGTTCAGCCAGAGTCAATTTCGTCAGATACAAAACCGAAACGGAAACCGGCAATACAGAAGAAGCCGCAAAGGCTCTGGAAGAACTCGCCAAAAATCTGGATGAACTGGAAAAATACAAAAGCCTGCTGGAACGCAAACAAGCGGATATTCTGGAGGAACTCATCAAAATCCCGCCGGAAGGCAGTGATGAGTGATTAAATTTGGACTCCAGCCTTGACATTTTGTCGCTTATAACATACAATATAACTATGATAGTTGAGATATACCAGAACGAAAATGGTAGAGAACCTTTCACCCAATGGCTATACTCCATAAGGGATATTCGGACGCGAGCGCGGATTGATAACAGATTGGAAAGGTTGCGTGTGGGTAACTTCGGTGATTTCAGGTCGCTGGGTGGTGGTTTATTTGAAATGCGATTGCATTTTGGTTCTGGATACCGCATTTATTATGGAAGAATGGGCGACGAGATAGTGGTTTTGCTGGCTGGCGGCGACAAGAGCAGCCAGGCAAGGGATATACAGAAAGCCCGGCAATCCTGGAGCGATTATAAAAGGAGTAGATAGTTATGGGTCAAACCAAAAGACAATATAGAAGATTTGAGAATAGCCTTAGAGAAAGGCTGGTTGATGCTAATTATGCCAGAGTTTTTCTTGATGTTGCTCTTGAAGAATATGAAAAAGATGGGGATACAGAAGCATTTTTACTTGCTCTGAGAGATGTAACGGAAGCTCAAGGGGGAATTGGCAAACTTGCAGAACGTACCCATCTGAATCGCCAGAATCTCTACAAAGCCCTTTCAGAGAAGGGGAATCCACGGCTGGAGACTGTAGGAGCAGTACTTCATGGATTAGGTTTTCGTCTCTCAATAGAGCCTGTTAGGACTGAGGAACTGGTGAAAGTCAGTGAGTAGCCTTTTTACATAAGCCATCATATATGCCCTACTGTTTGTAAACCCGACTGTGAATCTCTGATGACGTTAACCCGATCAAGAAGAAGGGAATGGTCATGGCTGAACGTAAAGATAATCAGATCGCCTGGGGGCATGATAGCCCTCATAAACTCAGCCAGAGACAACTTCTCCAAATATGAAACCGAAACAGAAAACGGCAACGCCGAAGAAACGGCGAAAGCTCTGGAAGAACTTGCCAGAAATCTGGATGAACTGGAAAAATATAAGAGCCTGCTGGAGCGCAAACAGGCGGATATTCTGGAGGAATTGATTAAAATACCGCCAGAAAGCAGTGATGAGTGATGGGTGGTCAGCGATCAGCATTCGAGGCTCTATAATGTAAATTTCGCAAACCAATCGGTGTTGCAAACCCTCATGAATGAAGGATTTGTTTTTTATGCAGGACGGATATGGAAGGAGTGGTAAATGAAGAGAAAACAGTGTTTCCTTGTTACGTTGATAATTTCGACTGCTTTCACATCATGGTGCATTTGTGCAACCAATGGAACTCCTGAAGGTGTAGGGGCTATAGAAGGGCAGGTTGAGAAACGGAAGGTAGTTCACTGGCCTAAACTTCCTGAATCGCTTCAACAGATGAAATACGGTATGGTCATAAGGTTTACGGTCAAGCAAAGAGGCGATGTTTTTCGTGTCGAAGTTAAGAAAACATCCGGTAGCGCCGAATTAGATAAGGTGGCAATGGCATATGTGAAACAAATACGATTTGAGCCTTCTTTTTTGATAGGTCAAGGGGGGCAAATTATAATACCTGACAAACCTCTCATGTCGCCAAAGCAGAAGCTGGAAAACAAGCTCAAAGGGCTGCAATTAGACCTGGACGATAAAATCGGAGAACTCAAAATATTGAAATTAGAGGTTAAGAACCTCGAAGAGTTTTTTGTTACTGTAAAGCGTGAGAATGAGGGATTGAAGACTACAAACAAAGGACTAAGGGTTGAGAACAGAGAATTAGAGGCCGAAAACAGAGAGCTAAAGGCTGAAAATAAAGAGCTAAAGGCTGATAATATGAGACTGAAGCGTCATGGAGCAAAATCGCAACAAGTTGATAGTTTTGTGATCGCTTCTTGGACAGGGTCAGGAATAATAGAGAGGACATCTTCCTTCAGGGTAAATAAAGTGCCCTGGACAATCGTATGGAGCAGTTTCCCGAATGCGGACACCAATAAACGCACCAGTACGTTAAATGTGTCGGTTCATGAACAGAACGGTGACCTTGTGAACATTGCCGTTGATAATTTAAACTATGGTAGTGGATTGGTTCATGTAAATAAGACTGGTACGTTTTACCTCAGTATTAGCAGCCTCTTTACAAATTGGAGAGTTCGTGTTCTTGAAGATAAATGATATGCGGCAGAGTTGTGCAGTTCGCAGGGGAATCATTACGAACGCATTATTCGACGGAGATATTCACAGAAGATAGCAGCGCGATGGCATAGAAGTTTTGCTATCTGAGTAGAGGGGTGCGGATATGGCGCCAAGAGAGTCAAAGCAAACATTATTCCGACTGGCGGATAAAATCTTGACCATTGCCCAAAAATTGCTGGAACGTATTGGAGGGATGCGTACAGGGGATGAAGAAAATCTTGAGGCTCATTGTGAGCAAGGCGGGGTATACTTATACATAGCAGGTCTCTTTCTACATAGTGCCGCAGCTGACTTTGGAGTTATCTTTTTTCTGCTGGAGAAAGAGTTTATCAACGGTGCATTTCCTTTGTTGCGGCGACTATGCGAGTTGGCTATAGATTTGCGCTTCATAGGGAATTGTCCCGCAGAAAGATCCAGGCAATTCTGCTATTATGGGAAGATACAGGTAGAAGAGCATCTTCGATTGCTGGAAAAAGCGGACTGGACAAAGACGGTGGCGGTGGATGAAGCGAAACGGAATTCCATACGTGTAGCTTCCGAAGAAGCTATGAAGGCACTGGGCGATCCAAAGGTACCGTTTCGGTGGTCGCCGCACTATAGTTGGATGAAGAAATGTTTGGAGATAGATCGCAAGCTCCAAGAGTCTGGCCAGAAACTTAGGGGTATGCCGTTTGTGCGGAGCTACGAAGTTGTCTATAAATACTGTTGTGCATACACACACCCATCATATTTTGGTTTGACAACGTTTGTTAAGGATATACCTGATGAAGTACCAATATATGCACAGCCTGTAAGGGAGGGATTGATAATCGCTGCGCTTGCCAACACCATTTTTCTCGACATTATTTTAATCGTTGACCAAATCTTTGGCACTGGGCTGGATGGAGAAATTTCGGAGATTTATAAGAGATTAGACGGATGGGGACCGTTCTAATTCAGGGAACAAGAAGCAGATCCATATCAAAATGATTGACGTTTTTGGTGTGGATACGACCACAGTTATTGATGTGGAGGTGTGAACAGTGAAGCCGATGAGAGTATATTTTGACACATCGGTATTTGGCGGCTACTTTGACGAGGAGTTTCAGGCAGCGTCTCAGAAATTATTCGGTGCTGTGCTAACTGGAGGCGTTGTCGCGCTGATCTCTGATACGCTGGTTGGTGAGTTGGTGAACGCGCCTGAACAGGTTCAAAACCTTTTGCAGCGTGTTATTGATTTCGGTTGTGAACGGCTGCCCCTAGAGCGGGAGGCTGAACAATTGCAGGATGCCTATCTGGCGGCGGGTGTGGTAACGGCGCAATATGCTGATGATGCGCTGCATGTTGCACATGCGACACTAGCGCGTGCGGATGTTATTGTGTCGTGGAACTTCAAACATCTGGTTAATCCATTGCGTGTGAGAGCCTTTAATGGGGTCAACATCGCTCAAGGGTATGGTTCGGTGATCATCATGACACCGTCCAACATCAACGGTGTTCTGGAGGAAAATGATGAGGAAAAACAAGGCGTTTGACTGCGTGGAAATGAAACGGCGGATTCAGGAACAGATCTACGAGGAAACCAAAAACATGACACATGAGGAACTGCTGGAGTATTTTCACAACCGTATAGCAAACAGCCGATTCGCTTCCTTTTTGCAGCAATCAGAGAGCCAGCAAAAGATCAAGAAGGAGATTTGATTGATAGCGAAAATAGACTGCATCCCATGTTTTTTAGATGACGTGCGCGGCGCGCTTGAATTGCTTACTGACGACAAAAATGTGAAACGTCAGGTTATGAAGGAGTGTCTGGAGTTTCTCGCGCGGAATATGGATTTGAGCAAAGAACCCTCAGTCTATATTACCGAAATGCACAGGATACTCAAGCGGGTCTGCGGCATCGAGGTTCCCTTTGCTGAAAGACGCAGTATATGCAACGAACTCGGCATGGAACTGGGCGGGAAGCTGAGAAAACGTTTGGAGTCTCTGGATGATTTCGATAGATTCTCCCTGCTCGTCAGATGGACGATTGCCAGCAACGCGCTGGATTTCAGGACTGTGGGAACTGGCTATGATTTCGATCTGGATGAACAGGAAAGGACAATGCACGATTTGGCGAATAAGCTGGATGTGAATCAACTGCCGGAGATATATGAAAAGGTCAAATCAGCGGAAAGAATACTGTTCGTGCATGATAACGTGGGCGAAATCGCGCTGGATAAACTGCTCATCGAAGAACTGGAGCGAAATTGCCATACCAGCGTCATCTCAGCCGTTCGCAGCGGTCCCATCACCAGCGATGCGACTATGGATGACGCCCGGCAGGTAAAACTGCATGAAGCCGCATCATCAGTGATACTGGCAGGTCCCGACACTCTGGGGATCAGCTTCGAAGAAATGTCAGAGGAACTCAAAACAGAGCTTTCTCAGGCTGATCTGGTGATCTCAAAGGGACAGGCGAACTATTACGTTTTCTCTGAACACAAAGATGAGGTCAACTGCCCCATCGTGTGCCTGTTCAGGACGAAATGTCAAATAGTATCGGAGATATTCGGCTCTGCGAAAAATATCAGCATAGCGGCGATTATATAAATATGAATTCGATTTGATTTATTCAATCTATTTCTTGATCAGCACGTACCAGGGGCTTCTTCCCTGCCGTCGAAGCCTGATCATAACGCCTTTTTCCTCATCAACCTTTTTTATCGCCTTTCTGTAATCGCCGATGTTTTCGATTTCCTGAAATTCTATCTCCTGAATCAGGTCGCCGCCTTTAGGCGGATCATCAGTTTTCGCGGCTGGTCCTTCTGGATTCACGCTGGATATTAGAACACCTTTCTCGTTTTCATACCCAAGTCGCTGGGCGAGTCCATCGGTAAGCCCCTGAACAGTCATGCCCATCCACTCTTCTTCCTGCTCTATTCCCGGGGTCGCTCTCCCGCCCCCGAATTTAGCCAGAGTTTCATCCGTTCTTTCAGCCAGCCTGACCTTAAATTCCTTCTCTTTGCCACTCCTGATGACCTTTATTCTGACTTCATCATCTGGTCTGGCAACAGCGACCAATCTTTTAAGATGCTCGCCGTCTTCCACAGGTTCGCCGTTGAACTCCACTACCAGATCGCCCAGCTTCAAGCCGGCTTCCTCCGCTGGTCCACTGACTAACACAA
>Ga0255402_1008_pt1 | contig 31483 bp, 21 predicted proteins | sample ANMaggSeSYBR01D4_FD_182125 | JGI IMG/M metagenome (GOLD analysis project Ga0255402, IMG submission 182125) | Sediment cell enrichment communities from methane seep in Santa Monica Basin, California, United Staets - ANME aggregate JGI... | ecosystem: Environmental > Aquatic > Marine > Cold seeps >...
CAACGATAGCGAACTCGTCATATTCATTCAGATCGGCGCTATCCATATCAAGATAGTATTTTGGCGCTTTGTCCAGCAATTCCTCTTTCGTTAAGATAACCCAGATGTCCCCCGAAACATGTTTATTAAACCTCATTTTTGCTCTCCCTCTTTGTTTTGTATGGACCATGCTCGAATTTTCCTTGACACATCAATCTAGGGGTAATTATAGGGGGTAACCCCCATAGGCGTTAAGCTAAGCCGATCTAAACAGATGTGACGAACTCAAGATGCGGGAACCCCGTTAGGGGTGGTATGTCTATAGATCGTGTGTTACCAACAAACTGGTTAGCTCCATAGGAGCGGCATATGTCCTGTACCCCTTGACAAAAAAATGGCAGGGCTCATAAATCCGCTCTAGGCAATGGTTTACAACGCTCAGACCCAAATTCGCTAAAGTGCTTTTAAAATGAGCGAAAGATAAGATCTTATCCGCAAAAGAATCAATTTCATCCCAGTTGTAAGGTACTACTACAGAACTACTACGTTCTACCCCTTCATAGATTGCTCTCAACTGTGAGAAAGCTCTCATCATTCTTTTATACTGCTCTCGGTATGTTCCTACATAGCTTCTTGATTGCATAATTCCCCACCACCTAGTTAAAAGTAATCCTTTGGCACAATTTCAGGGTGCTTTTACAATAACATCAGATTGACCAAACCAACACAACAAAACCTTCATCTCTATCTTTCCAAAAGGCTTCGTCTTCTCCATGGATATAACCTCTTAGCTTTATACCTATTGGTTCAGAAGCGATTTGTACTATTCTGTGCAAGTTATAAGCTACTTCACTCGTTTGGCTCTGTTATCGGAGAACTTCCCCGCCGCCTGCGCGCTATCTTTGCGGATGTCAGCGCGGAGCTTGAGGTAACTCTCATATCTTGCCTTAGCGATCTTCCCCTGCGCAACCGCCTCCCTGATCGCGCATCCTAGTTCGTCAGTATGCGAACAATTGGAGAACCTACATTCGATCACGTATGGGTTTATCTCTGGGAAGAAAAGATGGATTTCATCTTTCCAGATATCCCACAACCCTAATTCCCGTATGCCGGGGGTATCCACAACGTAGCCGCCGCAATCCAGCGGATGGAGTTCCACGTTGCTGGTGGTGTGCTTCCCCTTGTGAGTGCTATCGCTTACCTCGCCGGTGCGTAAATGGAGAGCAGGCTGTATCGCGTTCAGCAGCGTTGATTTGCCCGCGCCAGAAGGACCCGCAAGCGCGGTCAGCTTATCTTTCAATATACCAGTAAGCTCTCCCAGACCGCTATTCTCCGTCGCGCTGGTGTAGATCACCTTATAGCCGATGTCCTCGTATATTCGCCCTTCCTCATATAAATCATCCCGCTCTTTGTCGTTCAGCAGATCCATTTTGTTGATGCAGATGACGGCGTCCAAATCCCCCGCTTCTGCAACGACGAGGAATCTATCCAGCATGTGGGCGTTGAAATCTGGCGACTTTGTGGATAGGGTTACGAGCAGTTGATCCGCGTTGGCGACCACTATCTGCTCAAGCGGATTGGCTTCCGCGGCGGCGCCATACGATTTCAGTCTTTTAGGCACTCGCGTCTGCTTGGATTTCATCTTCACATAGCTTCCCGGAGCCTTGCGAGACAGCTTTGATGTCCTCGGCATAACGCTCTCGATGGCTCCCTTGTCGTTCTCCGCCACCGTGACAGTGACTTTATCCCCAACCGCCACTGGATCACTGTATATATTCTTCCTTTTCCCTCCAGCCACCGTCTGAAATTCCCGCTTTAGCTTCCCGCGCATCGTACATTCAATAACTCTGCCATCACATTCTACGTAGTACACTGCCGTTTGTGCCTTAATAACGATTCCATCCAGCGTTTCTGTTGTCTTGTCAGTTATAGTCTCGATTTAAGAATCTCCTCCCTTCTAAACATTTTTGATTTTGGATTTCCGATTTTTGATTGCCCCAGAATCGGAATAAGAATGTCCCGATTATCTCCAAATTGTCATTGATCAGATTTGCCTACAACATTATATCCTTGAAAAATCTCACCGCCTCTTCCCCTGCATCTGGCGGCATGAACGGTTCAATAACAGTCATATCATCAACGGCATCCAAACTCGCCGCGTCTGGCGAAAGTCGGGGAACATCCTCCAGCCTCGCCTGTAGATTTACCCGTTCACCGCTATCCGCCAGCGAGTAGAGGATCGGCGTGGAGCCTTCATATAGAGATACGGTTATCCCGTCGTCCCCCTTCAACATGCGTCGAAGGTGTCTGGCAACTCTGTTCGCCAGATTGGGCAGTTGTCGCAGCGGCGTCTGCAAATCTGTGGCTGTTTCCAGAACTTCGTAGGGAATCACGATCCGCATCTGCTTACCGCCATTGTATAACACAAAGGACGGTACGTCAAACGACTTGAGAAGCAGAGCGACAGATTTGCCCAAAGCCTGATCCGCCTGAATGACCATGTCGCAGGCGATCATCTCGCCGCTTTCAGGGCTGTAAAGCGCATTTGTACATCGAAACGCGGGAGCTACGCCGCCGCCAAGCATATATGCCGCCAGCGCGAAAATGTCCTGCGGTTCGTTCAGAGTGAGATATTCGTCTGTCCCTTCCATGCGCACGCATCGCCCCTGAACATACGAGTATATAGCCTCCTGAACGTCCCGCCGCGAGTAATACGCCAATGCGCCGGCTTTATCAGACCACTGCGACATGAGCCGCATATCCTCTTTCCTGACGCCGTGTTTTTCGGCAATCGCCTTTGCATGCTGCCAGCGTTTCGCCTCATCTTGCTCGCCGTCCATTGGGACTGCCCACAGCTCGCGAAGTGCGTCTTGCAATAATGGCTCTTCCATCAGCGCGACGCCGCGAGCGGCTATTTCCTCGCCCGCTTTCACCATTCCTATCTGCACCGGCGAACCGAGCGTATCAGGCATCTCTGGCAAGAGCGTTTCCAGCGCAGGTTTCCTCTTCTTCGCGTCCACGGCGAAGACTTTACGCTGGCCAAAAGCCATCTCTATGAGCGATTCCGTCTGCTCCGGGGCGTCTTCAGGTACGTCACCCCACCAATGTTCCATAATCTCCGCCGTCTCAGGACGAGCCATCTCCCATGAGAACCGGTAAAAGTCATCTATCGTCATTGGCAGGCTCACCAATCCCGTGTTCTCGTTGATGGAATATGGCATCCTGAGAAAATGGCTCGGATTTCGGAATGAGCCGTCCAACCTTTTTGGCAACTTGATCTGGGTTCTGAAGAAATCCAGCAATCTGGCGTATAATCCCCGACATTCGCTGATCTTGCGCCATTTTTCGGGAAAAGCCTCGGCAGGTATGATGATATGCGGGCTTGCGTTTCCACTGAACTTCATGCGAAACTCAACACCCAGGTCTTGAAGCAAATTGACAATCGGACGCGACAAACTGAACGACGTGGCTCGGCTCATCTTGAAATCCACTTCCAGCACCAGGTCACAGAGTGATCTGTTGTCGCTGGTGCGGCGAGAAACTGTCCCATGCAGCGAGGGATATAGCTTCGTATCCTGCGAATAGAATACCATGATAGGCAGTATATCCTCTGGCTTGCGAAGCTGTGATCCGCCGAACATGGGGTGGAAGTTTCTGAGAACACATATCTTCCGCCCGCGCGCGTAGCGGTACATCGCCTGCTGTACGTCCTTGCGCGAGTAATATGATACGATCCTCTCGCTCCGGCTCCCGGGCAAGTTGTGACATTTTTCAAGAAGATTTTTTCCAGCCCTTACTGTTCGCTCGTATATATCGCCGTTGTTTTTGCCGCCGCGCTGTTTCAGATTGGGCAGAAAGACCTGCCCGCTCATCTCCCGTATAGCCGCCGTTTGGAGACCTACGGCTTTTTCCAGCGCGCGCTTATGTTCAACGCGCGTCATATTCTTTATTTTCCTCTTCTTCGCCACTCCATTCTACCTCTTGATCAGTGTTTTCTTCCATTCCGAACGCTTCTCGGATCATTTCTAGTTCCCCTTCGATCTCATATATATCAATGTCGTACCGATTCACATTTTCGATAGCCGCCGCTATCATGTGCTGCTTGGGGAGCCGAAGGTCTTCCGATTTTATCAATCTACCTCTGAAGTAGTCGCGTTTCTTTTGAGTCTTCTTGAGGAGATCGACAAGCGCTCTTTCTACCACCACAAAGCTCTTTTCATTCATTACAAGCGTTCTCCTGATAACCGATAAATTCAGACAAAAAAAGACCGTGAGCAATCCAAAGATCATGCTCACGGTCTATATATGCAATAAAAGTACGATCACACTGTTACACGTTGTTTACAATCCATCTACCTTCCATCAACGCGTTAAAACAGATATGCCGTATTAAGACAGTGGGCATGATACTTTTTATTCAATTTCTTCAATATTACGCAATTTCCACGCATCACACCACACCACCTTTCTTATCGTTTGTATGACTTATGCCAGGATTCCGATGTCTCTCGTGCTTTTCTTTTCAAAAACACCACATTACGTATTATACACCATCGTTTGTGGTATGTCAAATATTTTTTCCGCCGCTGTTGTGAAAGTAAGAGTCTTCTGAACAGGCAATGATGTATCCTTGTCCAGAAGACCTGTAAAAATTCCACCCAGAGTCTCCAGACCAACGCGATACTTTAACGTAAGTTCGATGTAAGAAACCAGGAAATACCTGATTTTTGGGTTGATCACCAAATTGTCATTCCAGCGCAGGCTGGAATGACAGATATGGAAGGTTTTCTTATATCGCACTCACGTTATTTATATGTTGTCAGGGCAAAAGAACGGCTTTGAGAACTTTCCCTTCCAGCGCCATTTCAACCGCTTTACTGAATTCAGAGAGCGGAAGGCGATGTGTGACCAGTTTATCCCCGGGGATTTTTCCCGACGCCAGCAGTTTCAGGGCGATGATCTGGTGCCTCGGCGCGAAAGTCGTTGTGCCGATGAGATGAAGCGCGTTGTAATGGACGATATTCGTATCCAGGCCGGGCTTGCAGTTATCTTTGGGCAAGCCGCCAAACAGCAGTATCCTGCCGCCTTTTTTCGCCATTTCCACCGCCTGAACCTGAGTACTCGGCACCGGATTTGCCGTGATGATCACGTCCGCGCCCTTACCATCGGTCAGCCTTCGCACTTTCTCCACCAAATCTGTTTCGGAAACATTGATGATCACGTCCGGCGCGAACGCCTCTGCCATTTTAAGCCGCTCCGCCACAACATCGGCGATGATGATCTTATCAGCCCCTCTAGCGCGAGCCAGACTGGTATGAATACATCCAATAGGTCCCGCTCCGATGATGACCACTGTGTCGCCCAAACCGATCTGCCCGTTCTCCTGAGCATTGACGCAGGAGGATATAGGCTCGGAAATAGCCGCAATGGCAGGATCGAGTCCCTCTGGCACAGGTCTGATAGTTCCCAGATTTACGCAGTCCTCCGGAATGGCGATATACTCAGCGAATCCGCCGTGCCACACCTGTCCGATCTCCCTGAGGTTCTCGCAGAGTTCGTATTTCCCGCCGACGCAGAAGTCGCAGACGCCGCAGTAGTTCACAGGACCAACAGCCAGCGCGTCGCCTTCCTGCCACACTCCCCGATAATTGTTTCCCAGTTCAACTACGGTTCCGGCGATCTCATGTCCGATGATCCAGGGAAAATTAACTCTGCTGTGACCGCTTCTCAGAGTTCTGAGATCAGAGCCGCACAAACCGCAGGCGATGATCTTGAGGATTAGTCCGCCTTCCGGGCACTCAGGCATGGGCACATCTTCCATCTCAAACTGCATGGGGGCATGGACGACGATGGCTTTCATTGTGTCTTTCATTATTTGCCCTCCGTTTCCAGCAGGGCATCCTGCATCTGTCGCAGTTTGTAAACGAATGACGACGCGTCAGGGGCGAAATTGTCTTCTGTCAGCATTTCTCCTCTGGAAATGTCCGTCAGAGCTTTACCGCCCGGCGCGATGCCCATAGGAATACTCTTTTTGGCGCGGGCTTCTTCGTAGGTGTAAACCTGATGGAAAATGTCCGCGCTGCCGATACCCTGGATGGTTTCGCCTACCTTCAAAGCGCGCTTCGCCATAGAGACGACTTCGGAAACCATTGTTTTTGCGATAACTGTGGTTTCTTTGTAGATAACTGCCTCCGCCGCCGCTATCGGCGTTTCTATGTTGCAGAGGTGGTATGGGCGGTAGAACATATAATAAGGTCCAGAACCCATCGAGAGGAATTTCATATCAAATATGACTCGCGGTTCGTCTGTGCAAACGACGGCGAAGACGCCCGGCGCAACTTTGCCGGTGGAATAGTCCACACAGCCGCGCTTGCTGAGAATTCCGCCGTCTTTTTCCGGGATAAATACGTTTACCAGTTCCTCCAAATCCACTTTTGGTCCGCGCATCCCCGGCATATCCGGCACAAGTCCGGTTGCGTTGGAAACCGCCGCCATTTCAACCATTGTCTTGGTTCCGTCCTGAAAAGACGCAAGCATCTTGGGATTCATCTTTTTGCTTTCCGCTTCTTCGCGGCAGGAATCCGGGGTGGCATAATGGTTAAGCGGATTATTCTTGCCCTTGCCGAGACACACGACCTCAAATCCTATCGTGCAAGCAAAATCGTAGAGCATCTTGCAGACGCCCGGTTCATCGCCTGATGCCACAGTGTAGATGCAGTTTGTTCGCCGTGCCATCCGACTCAAAAAGACTCCGACGGTTACGTCTGTCTCGACGTTCAGCATCACGATATTTTTTTGGTTTGTGATGCAGTTCCACGCCACTTCCGCGCCGATCTCGGTGTATCCGGTGGCTTCCACCAGAACGTCTAGATTTTCCAGTTGAGTCAGCAGTAATGCGTTTTCAGTAACCAGATATTTCCCTTTTGCAAGGGCGTCCTCAGCCTCGCCTGGGTCGCTGGTGACGCGTATTTCGGAATCGGGAATTCCCATGCTCTTGAGTTCCGCCAGCGGGCGGTTGACATCGAGATCGGATATGGCGACCGTGTTCATACCAGCCATCTTGCCGGTTACGTGCACCAGCCCCGACCCCATCTGTCCACAGCCCACCAGTCCAAGACGGATTGGGTTGCCTTCTGATTCTCGTTTTAGTAGGTGTTCATAAAGCTCCATGAAAAATAGCTCCTTTCTGATTCGACGCCATTACCTGTTCACAAACGGGCTGGCAGCCTCGTTCTACGCGACCCGGCTTTCTGGCTTTCTGGTTATCCGGCTTTCTCTTGTTTTCGTAGCAGTGATCTGTCATTTGCGCTGGAATTTCTCTTCCAATTCGGCGCGGTTCATTCTGATTATGATAGGTCTGCCGTGCGGACATACAAACGGCGGATGCGTGTTGAAAAGCTCTTTCAGCAGATTTGCCGTCTCTGCGTCGGAGAGCGTTTCGCCAGCCTTAACGGATGAATGGCACGCAGTTGTTATCAGAACTTCGTCCTGAAGCTTGAGCCTATCATGTTTATCAGGCGAGGCGGCTATCTGATCCATGATTTCCACAATCGCCTGTTTGACGTCGCCGCGCCCCATCACCGCAGGCACGGCTCGCACGATAATAGTTTTTCCGCCGAAAGGCTCAAGACTGAATCCCATATTTGCTAAAATATCCACAGTGGAATCAATAACCGCCGCCTGTGCTGGCGATAGCTCGACGGTGATGGGCAGCAGCAATCCCTGAGATGGGACGCCCTGTTCCTGCATCTGCTTTCGGAGTTTTTTATAAATAACGCGCTCTTCTGCTATGTGCTGGTCAATAAAAAGCACCTCATTGGCGGTTTCAGCGACGATGTAGGTGTTGAAAAGCCGCGTTTTGATCTGGATATTCTCAAAATCCATCAGCGGCAGAGCGATTGATTCCGTCGGTCGTTGTCTGACAGGGGGCGCGGCTATGCGCGGAGAACCGCCGGGACGAGGGACGAATTCTGGCTTGCGCTCCTGCCTGCTGAGGTAATCCATCACAGACGACTCCACCTTCGCCCTTCGCGGGTGATTTGAAACCGTTGGCGATGGCGTTTCGGCTGTGGGGGCGGGTATTTCAGGTATGTATTCCTGCTGTCGCATCGCCATGAGCAATCCGTGAGACACCTGATTGAAGACGCCGCGCTCGTCGCGGAATCTGACCTCGGTTTTGGCGGGATGGACGTTCACGTCAACCTCGCTGGGATCCATTTCGATGAAGAGAATCGCCACAGGATACCTGCCCTTCGGAATCACCGGCTGGAAAGCCTTTCCCAGAGCCGCTCCCAGCAGTTTGCTTCTGATCGGGCGGCGGTTGAGAAAAAACAACTGATACTCGCGGTTGGCTTTGGTAAACTCAGGTTTGCCGATAAACAGCCGCAGTTTGATAGTCTCGAAATCCCAATCGGATTTCAGAATGTTCCCGGCAAAGTCCTTTCCATAAAGCGTATGTATCCTGTCAATAATGGTGTCGCACCGCCTGGCTTCAATGACGATTTTACCATTATGAACCAACTTGAACGCAACTTGCGGATGAACCAGCCCCGCCCACGTAATATATTTGATTATGTGGTTCAACTCGGTAGAGGTAGTTTTCAGAAATTTCCGTCTGGCTGGCACGTTAAAAAACAGATTAGCTACAGATATGCGCGTTCCTACGGGACAGCCTGCCTGTTCCACATCTTTAATGGTTCCGCCCTCGATTTTGATCTTCGTGCCTTCCATAACGTCGCGGGTGCGCGTGATCAGTTCCAGATGCGATATGGAGGCTATGCTCGGAAGAGCCTCGCCCCTGAAGCCCATCGTGGTGATGGTTTCCAAATCCTGCATTGACTGGATTTTGCTGGTGGCATGGCGTTCCAGAGCCAGCATAGCGTCTTCGCGCGACATGCCAATTCCGTTATCTATCACCCTGATCAGGTCCTTTCCGCCGATTCGCGCTTCCACAGCGATGTCGCTACTTTCGGCGTCCAGCGCGTTCTCCACCAGTTCCTTGACCACCGACGCGGGACGTTCCACCACTTCGCCAGCGGCGATCTTGTTGGCTATGTTCTCAGGCAGAAGCCTTATTTTACCCATCTCTCTTTGCATGGACATTGCCTCGAACTAAAACGTTTGTAGTAAGGCGATTCATCGCCGTCTGTGGCAAGCGACATTGGACGTGCAATGAATTGCACTACTACAAACCATCATTGTAGTATTGGGCTTCTTGGCGTAAGCAGATCTCTCATCATATCCTATTCCGCCGACGCAGACTCAACTGCGGATCCAGTTCGCGAATCCGCTGGTTTATTTTTGCCCTGTTGAGCTTCTTGTCCACATAGACGCGCTTGCGTATATCGGCATCCAGAGACGCAGCGACCAATGGCGCGAGGTTTGTGTCTCGCAGGGCGAGCAGCGTCATATATTCATACATGCCCGGCTCATACGCAGGGATGAATTCATCGGCGGCTTTGGCAATATCCTTCTCCGTAACCGTATCTTTGCCGCCCTGTCGGGTGTTTCGATAGCTTCGCATGGCTACCACTTCCAGATCTGCGCCGGTGCTGAAGTTCAATTTGCCGGCTAACGCGGAGAAGTTTATCCTGTTGTCATAAGGTATGGCGTTTTTGGCGAACATTTTTTTGAGTATGTCCTCCCTGCCTTTAACGTCTGGCAGAAGGAAGGGGATCACGTCGTCGAATACGCCCCGCTTGCGGAATACCGGGTCAATTATATCAGGTTTGTTGCTTGCCGCGACCCAGAGTATCTTCCCGCGAAGCGACGGGTTACGCATAAATGAAGTCAGCCAATCAATGAGCCAGTTCGTATGTCTTTCATCGCGATCTGCGCCGGCTGTGTACCTCATCCTATCTATGTTATCTATGAACGCCACTACGGGCATAAGTGAACTGATAACGTCCAACGCCCGGCGGGAATCCCAGATTGACCGTGTATGTGGGGCGACATCGTGTATGTCCCTAAGTCCAACAACGTGAATGCCCATATCTTTGCCCAGAGCATTCATCAGCATTGTCTTTCCCGTCCCCGAAGGACCCACCATCAGAACACCTGAAGGCACCCTCTTCGCATCCTCGTCCTTCATTGCCTGTATAACGTCTTTCATATATGCGACAGTGTTTTCGAGTCCACCTACAACATCGAGTCCATGCTCGCCAAACATCACGCCAACTTTGCCGTAGCTTCGCGCTGCTATTGACATAATGTTTTTTTGCACTACCATGTTGAACGAAACCGTCGTCTTGCGCCGTCTGGATGTGATCCACAGGTCTTGAATATCTTTCAGGGTTAATCCATGCGTCATTCTGGCGAAATCCTCCGACAAAACCCCTTCTGGCAGGCTCAGTTTACGCCCCGCCTCCGGCGGATCTGGCGCAGGCTCTTCCTCGATCAGATTCAGCAGATGCCTTATGTAGCGCAGCCGTTCTTCGTATGTCGGCAGTGGGATATGGATGACGTGAGTTGAGCGTCCGTCATGTGCAAGCAGTTCAGGAGCGACGTTCATTGGGTTCTCCGTCATGAGCAGGATCATGTGCCCGCGAAGTTTAATCTGCGTATCTGTCGCCCATCGCTGTATCGTCTCAACGTCCACCACCTGCTCATCCATTATCTGGTCAGCAATGGAAAAAATGGTGCGATTGGGAGCGATTTTATCTATGTCGGTCATGATCAAACCCACTCTGGAGTCCGACCTTATGCGTCTGAAAAGCCCTTCCAGCTTCGACATAGCATCCTGTGGATCTCTTATCAGCCCTTCCTCGCCAACGTGCCTGAAATCGGCGTTGAGGCGGTTGTATTTGGGCATATCCTCCGGGATCGGCTCGATCTCATCATCAATCCGCGCCAGTCCCAGTTCTTTCTGATATGCGTCGCGTATGCCTAGATTGGGAAACTGAATCCCCGCCGAGCGGCTGTATGAAAGAATGGAATTGCACCCCAGACGGTTCATCTGCTCCATCAGGAAATCTTTGGTGGGAAGGTATCCATATACGTCGTCCCAAATAATGTCATCTATGTTCGACCATAACAAGAATTGATGTGATCCGCCTGATTTGTATATACGTTCTATCCGCTGCCAAAAACGCGGCACTGGCATACCATTAGCCTCCTTTGTGTTGGTCTATAGGTCTATGGGTCTATGGGTCTTATGGAATCAGGTTTTCAGGGATTTTCGTATGGCTTTCATCAGTCCGCCGAGTGCCGCGAATGTTTGGTTCACCCGCGCAGTAAGTTGATTCCAACTGTCTTCACTCAGATACTCCAGCCGACGTGAAAGATGCAGGAAGTACTCAACCTCCGCAAGTGAACCTCGAGCCATGGAGAGAAATCGCAAGTAGTCTGCATTTGATTCACGCCCAGCTCCTTCTGCGATGTTCGCCGGCACGGAGTATGCTGCGCGGCGCAACTGGGAAGTGATACCGTACACCTCCGCCGGCGGAAACTGTTTCGTTATCTGATAAATCTGAACTGTCAGATCATCCGCATGTTGCCATACACCCAGATTCTTATAATTCCGCATCGCTTCCCCCCTGTCATCATATCACAACCCATAAACCTATTGACCCATAGACCTATTGACCTATAGACCCATTGACTCATCCCCCCGCTTTCCCTCTCATGGTGTCCGCCATTCCTGCGCGACCTTTTTCCTCGACTTTATCCGCCAGCCTATTCAGTTTCGCGGAGAAATCCACTTCGGCTTCCTTGTACACGACGACAGCCTTATCCAGCCACGTTTCCAGCCCCTCTTTTAGATACAGGTTCACATACTGATCCGCCAGTTTAGCGAGTTTATCCTTATCGCCAGCCGCTTCGTATGCTTTTTGGGCGTCGAAAACCCATTCTTTTTCGCGCGATATACGGTGGCTTTCCATCTGGTTCTTCAACGCCTTATCGCCCGCCTGTATTAGTGATTCTTTATCCTCCGCCGTTGCATACGCTTCGACGACGTAGTGGAACAGCCTGCTTCTGGAGTTCATGTCCATATCACTCACCTCCAGATACAGTTTCAACGCTCTATTTCCCGTTCCTATCAATTTTTCTCTGGCTTTCGCCCTGGAATAGAGGGTAACGGCGATGTCAATCTGACTAGTTTCATTCGCGGTTTCCACGATTTTTGCGACGATCTCATCTTCTGTCACTCCTGCCATAGCGCAAACGTCCACGTATCTGTCCAGAAGCACATGATCTCCGATTTTGGAGTAAGCCGTGAGGAACAGATTTCCGGTGTCCTTAAGCCCTTCCTGATCATTATCAGCGGCAAATGCCTCGACTGCTCCCTCAAGGGAACCGAGAATTGAAGTTATTGCCCGTTCTTTGCTTTTGTCGTCTATTACTCCGCGTTTCTGCCCCGCACCCTCAAGTTCCTTGAGTACAAAGTATTTTTTGCCTCTGAACCACTGAGAATTCAGACCTGTTGTTGCAGTCTTAAGCATTGCCTTACCTTTTCCCGGTCGGACGGACGCGCGTTTCTCCCCTGATTCGTCTTCCGCCCCGCGCTTTTTCCGAAATCGAAACATATCAGAACGCCTCCTCCCTTCTACGCCAGCGCCCAGCAGTGAACCAGTGTAACCGGTTCATCTCCGCTCTGTGACAGCGAAAATGTATCGCCGGGAGCGAGGAAAATAACATCATGTTTCTTCAGATTCCAGTGATTATTATCCGCCTTGACCTCAGCCGCGCCGTTGGTCACGACGTAAATGCCCTCGGTCTGTCCGGGAGCGCAGTCGAAGCTCTCCCCAATGCCGAGTTGTATGTAATCGAGCGCGATATGCTCTGCTCCTCTTTCGGCGGAAATAACAGAACGCCAGTCGCCCGGCTTGCCGAATATCGGACCGCCCTTCGTCATGGTAATGATCTGCACCGCGCTTCTATGTCCGGGCTGCGGCTTGGGGATTACATCGGACGCGCTGTCCCGCTCGCCTCGATACAAAGCCATGTCAGGCGGCGATTGAAAACTGATCACACGCATAGGATTTCCAGTGTTGTTGACCGTGCCGTGAACTTCATTACATGGGACAAAAGCCACCTCGCCGGCGGCTATGGATGTGAGTACGTCCCCCTGCCTCAGCGATGTTTCACCCTCAAGAATGACGATAGCGTCTTCCGTTTCGCCGTGAGTGTGTTGGGTAAATTCCTGACCCGGCGCATGCAAGCCGTGATTAAGCGTAATCTGCCTCGCTCCCATGTCCGGATGCACCACGCGCCAGTTTTTTCCCTTGCCCATCTGGAAAGATATGCCGCTTTCAAGACTAAGAATTTGCATCATTGTTCTCCTTTTCTGGACAATTTTGTGTCTTATGTTATTATAAGGTGTGTGGAAGTAATTGTCAACAAGTTGTCTTTGGAAGCCTTGACATTTTGTCGCTATAGCATACAATATGATTACGACAGCCAGAATCCATAACCCGCGAGAGAGGCAAACTATCCATGAAAAAAGATAAACTGACGGAAAAACCGCCTGATATAAAAATCAAGACAGGCGTCCGGAGCGCAATTCGCATGTATTTCTCCGTACTCAGGATACTGCACAGCGGTTTGGGCGCGCCGCGAATCATCGCGGCGTATCTTTTTTTCGCATTTGCCCTGTTAAGCCTGGTGTTTACTGTCAGAACGCCGCTGGACAGTAATTCTATGCCGCACTTTAGATTGCTTGCCGGTTTCATGATAATCATGAACCTCGGCGTTTACGGCATAATTATGAATTGGCACAAAAGCGGACGGTTGCTTATTGTTCTTCGTCTCATCATCGTTGGCTTGTTGTTGTATTTGGATGTGTTCATTCTGTTGCGTGCCGTCTATGCGTTCATACGTTGAGGCGGACTTTTTTTGTTGACTGATTATCTTTGGCGTGGTAGTATATATTATCACGGGTAAGGATGCCTGTGATAATCTTTCCTTACGAAGAAACCTCAAAAACGGCGAGAGGTTTGAAAATGGCATCTTCTTTCCTTTGGCATACGCAGGAAGCGGATTCTGTCGCTCACGAGCTTAAAACCGATCTGGAGCAGGGCTTGAGCAACAAAGAAGCGGCGTCGCGTCTCATCGCCTATGGTCTTAACAAACTGCCCGAAACAACTCACTCTCTCTGGCAGGGCGTTTTCTTCCGTCAGCAGATAAGCCTGATGATACCAGTTCTATTGCTGGCATCGGCTATGCTGATCATCGCCGGGTTGTGGAGCGGCGCTTTCGTTGTCATAGGTATTCTGGTGATCAACGTTATTTTAAGCGGCTTTCAGACAATTAGATCGGAGCAATTTCTCAGGTCTCTCAGAGAGCTTACCAACAGGTTAATGTATGCCAGGGTTTTCAGAAGCGGGCGCGTTAAGCTGGTGGAGGTAACTGCCCTCGTTCCCGGCGACATCATCTGCTTTGAAATTGGCGATCTGATTGCCGCTGACGGTCGCCTGATTGAAGCCAACAATCTAACCATAGATGAATCCCTCATTATGCGAGTGTCCCTGATAACTGAAAAGGGCGTGGATACTCTTGGTGAAGACACACCAATTCACCAGAGGAAAAATATGGTATTTATGGGAACAACACCCGCCAGCGGAAGCGGTCGAGCGGTGGTCACGTCAACGGGAACGCAGACGCAGTTGGCTCAAATGTCAAAAGGTCAACAGACAGAAAAGTCTCACTGGTCACTGTTGGAATCCAATATATCAAAAAAAGGTTTGCGGTTCGCTGGCGGATGCGTGGTTTTTTCCGTTGTCCTCTGGGCGGCAATGATGCTGGCTGGCGTGCCGCCGCTTGCAGGTTTTATGGTAAGTCTCAGCGTTCTGGTAGCCGCATGGCCAATGGGACTGATCGAAGCCGTCATAATGGCGTTAGCGGTTGGCATAAAAAGATTGGGCGAGCGCGGCGTCATAGTCAAAAGGCTTTCAGGGGCGGAAGCGCTGGCGGAAGCCACGGTGATCTGTTCTGATAAAGCGGGGCTTATGACTCAGAAGCAAATGACAGTAAAAAAGGTGTTTGTGGATGGTCGCATTATAGATATTGAAGGCGATGGCTATGATCCAGAATCGGGCAGTTTTCCGCCAGGCGCGGAAGATGAAAATCCTGACCTTCCTCTTCTGCTTACAGTAGCCGCCATGTGCGCCAACACCGAAGTAAAAAACACTCCCGAAGGCTGGAATGTCACCGGCGATCCTACCGAAGGAGCGTTGATAGTAGCCGCTATAAAAGGCGGGATCAATAAGGATGAAATAGGATTGTCCCTGACGAAAGTCGTTGAACTGCCTTTCGATTCTGAAAGAAAGCGCATGAGTATCGTGTTCAAATCGTCGAAAGACGAGTTATTTGTATTTACCAGAGGGTCACTTGAGACGGTTCTGGACATAAGCAACGGGCTTCAGCTTCACGGCTACATGGATACGCTGGATATTGGAAAACAACGCGCCATCTGGGCGGTGAAGCACAGTTTCGCCAAAAATGGGATGCAGAGCCTGGCGTTTGCTTACTGCCAATTGGAGGAAGAACCAGAGGAATACACTATCCAGACACTGGAGCGGAATCTTATTTTCATTGGCATGGCTGGAATCGTTGATCCATTGCGCGCTGATGCGAAGCGAGCCGTCCAAAAGTGCCTCGCCGGAGCAGTCAAGCCTGTCATATTTACGGACGACCACATTGATACAACCGCCGCTATCGCTTTCGATCTTGGGATGGTCAAGGATGGATCAGAGACACTTTCTGGCGAAGAACTAGACATTCTGGGCGAGAAGGAGTATTCTAGTCTGGCGGGGCGATTTTCCGCCTACGCTGATGTCTTGCCCGTTCACAAGCTTCGGATAATACGAACACTGAGAAGCAAAGGAGCGATTACTGCCGTCGTGGGTAACCACACAAATGACGCGCCTGTTATTGCGGAAGCCGACATAGGTATCGTCGCCGGGCAAACTGCCGCATCAATCGCCACTGACGCCGCTGACATACTTCTCATGGATAATAGCTTTGCCACCGCCGTTGATGCTGTTGCAGAAATGCGGGGAAGCTATGGGAACGCCATGAAGATCATTCGCTATCTTCTCTCAGGAAGTGTGACTGTGGTTACTGCCATTCTGATCGCGCTGATTATCAGTATTTTCCAGAGAAATTTCTTCCCACCGCCGTCCGCTCCTTACATGGTTTTCCTCCATGTTCTCTGGATCAACTTGCTTGCCGGCGGCATCCCTGTTCTTGCTATGGTTTTCAGCCCTGTAACGGATGGGACAATGAAAGATGGTCCATATTTGTGTGGCAGGATATTCGCTAATGGCTTGAAAAGCAAGATACTCATCAGAGGTATTCTGACAGCTTTTCTCGTTCTCACTGCTTATGCTTTTTCTCTCGGTTCGCAAATGGATCAAAGCCGCGCTATGACAGCCGCTCTTACTGTGCTGGTAACATCACATATCGTCTTTGCCTTCCAATGCCGCCGCACGTCTGACGAAGGCTTTTTCAGAAAGTATCTCACCAACAAACTGCTGTTGGGATTCGCGCTTTTCGCCATACTACTGCATATCTCTGTTGTATATATTCCCGCTGTCAGCCATATTTTCGGAACTGAGCCTCTCATGCTAAGAGATTGGATTCCAATTCTGGTCGCTCTTGTTATTTGCTCGTTCCCGCTGGATGAACTACTCGAACCGCGCGGGGAAGAAGAACCGGAAAACCAGGAAAGCGGAGAGCCTGATGACGGAAAGATAGTTGATGCGTAGAACGAGGCTGCCAGCCCGTTTGGAAACAAGCCGGCGGCGTGTTCTACGAAAAACTGAGTCAAACCCTTGAGTTTGCTGCTCTGCACTAGGGATTCACAATACAGTACAGGTTGTTCTCGCCCCGAATATATATACGCCCATCCAGAAAAGCCGGGCTGGCGACAACATTTTCTCCTAATTTATTTCTAGCGATTTCCTCGAACTGCCTGCCTGCTTTTATGATGATCGTGACGCCCTCTTCGGTTATCAGATAAACGCGATCCGCCACCAGACTGGGCGAAGCGTTCAGAGTCTCCAGTAAATCCTCGTCCCAGATGTATTCCCCTGTTTTGGCGTCGTAGCAGGTCAGGAGTCCGTATGTTTCCAGCACGAATACCAATTCTCCGTTGGTCAGCGGGCTGCATATATCCGGCAAGCCATCCTCAGCAGTCCAAACGATATTCGTCTTCGTAACGTTCCCCTGTCCGCCGGGACGGATGGCGGCGAGAACGGCATAGGTATTGGTAACGAACACCAGCCCGTTGGCGTAAACGGGCGATGGCGCAACATCTCCGCTCAAGCACTCCACTCGCCATAGCTCCGTTCCCTTAGCCGGGTCATAGGCGATAACCCAGGGATTAGCGCAGGTGATTACCTCATCTCGTTCGCCAGTGTTTATGACAATCGGCGTCGCCCATGAGTTGGGAACCGGACGCGGTGTGTGCCAGACCGTCTTTCCTGAAGTCGCTTCCATTGCCACCAGTTCGGAGATGCCATCTTCGGAACCACCCTGATCGAGTAAAACCAGCAGCAAATTGCGATACATGGCAAGAGAGGATGAGTGACCGTACATATTATCAAAAGGACCCACGTTTCTCGCCCAGACCTGATTTCCGTCGAAATCAAAGCAGGCTATGTCTCCATTTGCGAAGAGGGCGTATACTCTCTGACCATCAGTAACCGCCGTCGGTGCGGCGAATCCCGTATCGTCTGATACCTCAGCCGGCTCAGGATCGCTTCCGGGGACGTTCTCCACCGCCCTCTGCCAGAGAAGCTCGCCTGAATTGGCGTCAAAACAGTAGATTTCGCGTTTTTCTTCGGTCGCGCCAGTCAGGAAGATGCGATCTCCCCAGACGATGGGCGAATTTTTGCCCGGAAGCGGTATCGGAGCTTTCCAGAGTATTCCCTCTCCGGTCTCGCCGTTCCACGCGGCTGGAATATTCGTATAAGCCGATATGCCCAGTCCGCCAGGTCCGCGAAAACTATGCCAGTTTTTCTCTATTTCCTCCTGCGTTGGGTACTGGATCGCCGGAGACTCGATACTGGACGCTTGGTACTTGATGCTGAATGTAAGTATGAGAATTAACGTCGCTCCGGCGAGGATCACGGCGAAGATACCCACTGACCAGCGAGACATCGTGGCTGTGCGCGATTCTTCGTCCTGTTCCGACGGCATTGGCAGTTTCTTTCTGAGCGCGAGAGCAGATTTGACGCCTATCAGAAATACCACCAAGCTACCGATGAGCAGATACGTTCCATATCTGGAAAACTTCCGGCGTTGAAAATGCTCCGCTCTGAGTTGCAGGTCGAGTTTGCGAATCTGCTCCTTGAGCGCATCGTTCCCGGGCTGACTCCGGAGCTTCACCACCAGCGCGGTCAATTCCTCAGAGTCCAGCGGATCGGCGGCACGTTCCTCTAAATAGTTAGACAGAAGTAGGGCGCAGACGATCAGTGAGAATATGCCGCCGACAGCGGCAAGCCACACGAAAGCCCTGTGCCAGATCGCTTCGTTTGTTTGCTTTTCCGTTTGCTTCATTGTAAACCCCATTCATTGCGAGAGAACCAGTTAAGTATTTTTGATTTTTGATTGCCTCGGAATCGGGACAAGAATGTCCCTCCTATAGCGACCAATAACTGATAGTCGGGACATTCCTGTCCCGAACCCAAAAAAATCAAAAATCGCAAATCAAAAATGCTTAAGCAAGTTTGCGAAATGGCTTTGCAGTTCTGCCAATGATGGTTTGTAGTAAGGCGACTGGGAACGGAAAGTTAAAGTTTATATTTGGATACCCCCGACTGAAATTGATACAGGCTCTACTGCCAATGCCTGAATCTCCGGCTGTCGGCGAAGCAACAGCGCGCGCCCCTCAAACGTGATGTCGCCTATCTGTATCTGCCCCGCGCCTTCTTCGCACAGTATAAACGTATCGTCCAGCCCTTCGCCTGTTATGCGAAAGGCGGTAACCATTTCGTCCGCCCGCAGGCGGCATACCGATGGATGCGAGTCCTGCCCCTGCGGCATGGGGAAAAATACAGCATCCATTCGAGCGGGCAGCGCGCTTTTACATTCCAGCGTCACGTCCCAGGCTGGGAACTCACCCAGGACACCGTACCAGCCCACCGCAGGCGACATTTCCCCTTTCTGCGCTCGCGCTTTCAGGTCGTCACTGTCCACCGGCAGTATTGCCAGATTAGGCAGTCCGGCGTCCTGCGTCGCGATTTCCGAAGGCGAGATGGACACCTGGCCAGCGCGCATAGGTTCAGGAGCGTCAGGGTCATAGATGGGCGCTATGTGGAATATCTGCTCCAGAGTGTGGGTTTCCTGATCTTTTCCTTTGATCAGGTCACAGAGTATCCAGTATCCCGGCTTCACATAGAAAATTGCCCGCCGATGCGAGAAGCTATGATCTACTTCTCTCTCCCGGCGATGGAAAGGGTCGTCAGACCAGCCTTCCATATATTCACTGCTCACGAAGTCGAAGCTCTCACGGCTTACCCACTCGTTTCGCCCCAACGTCGAAAGCCGCGCCTCTGGTCGAAGCCGCCGCGCCTGTCCCTTGCCGTCCACCAGCATAGTGTTATGAGCGCGGGCGGAGCGGAAATAGTGCGTCAATTCTGTCTGGGCGTAGCTGTAGATGTTCGGATCGCCGATCAACATCCTGCCGTGAGAATAGAGCACGAAACTCAGCTTGTCCTCATGTTGATGCCCCGCGCCGAACGACGCGCCGTCAAAGAAAAGGTATTGCCCCGCCGCTCCCCATTGATCCCGCATCGCGTAGTATCCCGCTGAATGCCATGCGTGCGAAGTATGGTCAGGCGACGATCCCTCCGCGCCGTGTGCTCCGCCCCAGAGAAAGTCGTCCCGGTCGAAAACCTCCGCCGCCGCCTGAAGAAATGGCGCTGGATCTACCAGTTGAGGGTTGCCGTCGTTAAAGGTTGGGAGGGTATGATCGGGTTGAAGAGCATACAGATACATCTCATGCGCCTTCTCCATCACATTCAGAAAATCCTTCGGCAGCGCCACGCCCCTGGCGCGAGCCGCCTGCACCACCGCGAACATATACGTCGTGGGGAGCATGTGATAGAAGTGGGTCAATTCAAATTGGAATCCGTCGTCGTAGTAGGCAAAGCTGTTAATCCACTTCAACCGCCGTAACGCCACGCGCAGATAAGCGTCGGCATGGCGCAGTTCCGGCGAAAAAAGTGCCGCAGTCGCCAGCCCCGCCGATTCAAGCTGATACCAGTTGCCGGCGCCTCCGCAGTATGCCAGCAGGTAGCGGATATGCCCTAAACGTGATCGCGCCAGCATCGCATGGGTGTCGGCGTCAAACGCTTCTGTTCTGCCCAGATAACTGATCACATCCGGCAAAATGTGTGATTGCCTGCCGCCTACCTCCAGCGTGCGCCAGGGTCCCTGCCCCTGTCGGTGATTCGGCAGGGGACATAGCCGATAGAACGACCACAGCAAACGCGCCGCATTTTTGGCATATTTCTCGTCGCCGGTCTTTGCATACGCCATCGCCAGATTTCGTATGAATACCTGACAGTTCAGGCTTACCGTTGATTCGAAATCGTCAAAGAGCCGCAGGTTCCAGTCAATTTCGTCGCCAAACTGGTGACGCACCAACATGTGAGCGTGTAGTGTTAGCAGGTTGTTGCACGTTCCATCCGCATCCTCCATGTCCACTCCCGCCATATACACCGGATCACAGGCAAGCGGCGTGCGGATTTCCCACTGCCAGTCTCGATTCATCATCATTTCACCGACACTATTCGCCGGGACTGGTTCCGCCATGAAAGACGGATAGTGCGATTCTGGAACATGCAACAGTTCCACACGGCTGTGATCCATCAAGCGTCCCCACATTCGCTCCCGGAGCGTCACCAGATCAGCCAGAATTGGCAGTTCCAGTTCATCCGCTGTTTTGCAGACCGCTAACAGGCATTCAGCCGCCATTTGGTCATCCAGAGCCGCTTTCCGTCCGTGAATTTCTGTCGCCAGCCGCGCACATCCGGTCAGCCGCCATAACTCCGCTTCCGGGTGCGCCCCTTCGCACAGGTATCCGCACAGCGCGAGAGCCGTCCCATTCAGCAAGAGCGCATTGGGAAATTTCCGCCCTCCGAAGCCTTCAATACAAAACGTCAGAAGATAGTCAGCTACAGCGTAAAGCCGCGCGCCCGGCTTTTCTCCTTCCAGCAGCAGCATAAGCGCGCCACGAGCCGCACCGTCTAATCCCCAGTCATCCGCATGATCCCAGGGCAGTATCTCCGGCGGAGCGCCTTCTGGCGGTGTGGTCGCATATTGGCGTAAGGATTCAAGAAGCTGTTTCATGCTATTCCTCCGTGCAATTCGTGGTCTATTTTCTGAGCAGCCCCCTTCACAAACGGGCTGGCAGCCTCGTTCTACGCAATCCGGCTTTCTCTTTTTTCTACATCGAACTCACGTTATTGGTAATACTCCTGCAACGATTTTACGGCAATTCCTTCGCGCCGTCTGAGGGCGTCAATGCCGTCAACTGCCATAGATGCGCCGTGAACGGTGGTTATGCAGGGAATATCCTGTATAATCGCCATCTTTCTGATCAGGTCTTCGTCGGACTTGGAGCCTCTTCCGGTGGGGGTATTGATTATCAGATCAACTTCGTCATTCTTCATGTAATCGGAAATGGTGGGTCTGCCCTTTCCCACGCTGTAAACTAGTTCTACCTTTATACCATTCCGCGTTAGAGCGACGGCTGTGCCGTGTGTGGCGAGTATTTTAAATCCCATTTCAAAAAGCCGTCTGGCGAGGGAAATGACTGCCCGTTTATCCTTGTTTTTCACGCTGATAAACACATTTCCTGTCGTGGGCAGTTTGTGTCCGCTGCCGGTCTGCGCTTTAGCAAACGCCCTTCCCAGATCGGCATCAATGCCCATCACTTCGCCGGTGGATTTCATCTCAGGACCGAGGATCGGATCAACACCGCTGAATCGGGCGAATGGAAATACAGGAGCTTTTACGGAGAAATGAGTTGGCGTTATTTCTTCTACAAAATTCAGTTCCTCCAGCGTCTTACCTGCCATGATCCGCGCTGCAATCTTCGCCAACGGCACGCCTATGGCTTTGCTGACAAACGGCACGGTTCGGGAAGCGCGCGGATTGACTTCCAGTACATAAAGGTCATCGCCCTTGATGGCATACTGAATGTTCATAAGCCCGATCACGTTTAGCTCACGCGCCAGGGCGTAGGTGGCAAGCCTTATTTCGTCAATCTCATCTTCTCCGAGAGTGTACGGCGGAAGAACGCACGCGCTGTCGCCGGAATGTATCCCCGCTTCTTCTATATGTTCCATGATACCGCCGATCACCACGCTTTTTCCATCCGCGATAGCATCCACGTCAATCTCGATGGCGTCCTCCAAAAACCTGTCAATCAGAATAGGATGCTCAGGCGAGGCTTTCACAGCGTTTTTCATATAATTAGCTAGCGCATCCTCGTCATAGACTATTTCCATAGCCCTGCCGCCGAGGACATACGATGGTCGGACGATCACTGGATACCCTATCCTGTCGGCGATCTCTTTAGCTTCCTCAAAGGAAAACCCCGTATCGTTGGCAGGCTGATTCAAGCCCAGTTTGTTAATGAGAGTCTTAAATTTCTCCCGATCCTCAGCGCGATCTATGTCCGCCGGCTTTGTGCCTATTATTTTCACGCCCGCTTTTTCCAGCGGCACAGCCAGATTCAGCGGCGTCTGCCCGCCAAACTGCACGATCACGCCGTCGGGCTTTTCCTTATCAACTATGTTGAGCACGTCCTCCCGCGTAAGCGGTTCGAAATACAGTCTGTCGGAGGTGTCGTAATCAGTGCTGACGGTCTCAGGATTGCTGTTGACCATGATGGTCTCGTAGCCGTCCTCCTTCAGCGCGAAAGATGCATGCACACAGCAGTAATCAAACTCGATGCCCTGCCCGATCCTGTTGGGTCCGCCGCCCAGTACCATGATTTTCGGTCGGTCGGAGTGTTTGACTTCATCCTCGGTTTCATAGGTGGAATAATAATAAGGCGTATATGCCTCGAATTCAGCGGCGCAGGTGTCCACAGTCTTGAAAGTCGGCTCGACGCCGTGTTTAATCCGAAGTTGGCGCATCTCTTCTTCTTTCATGTCCCACATTTTCGACAGTTGCACGTCGGAGAAGCCCAGCCGCTTTGCGTCTCTTAGTAGTTTAGTGAGCTTATCGTCTGTTAATGCTTCGTTTCGCGCTTCCCTGATCTGATTTTCTGCGTCCACGATCTCTTTGAGGTTATACAGGAAGAATCTATCAATTTTGCTGTGTCTGAAAATTTGATCAATGGACATCCCCATCTGAAGCGCGCTCTTGACGTAAAACAGCCGCTTCGGGCTTGGTGTGGCGAGTTTTTCCGGCAGTTCCTGCGGACTAACCTCATCAGCAACGCTGTCCAGCCCAAACCTGCCAATTTCAAGCGAGCGCAGACCTTTTTGCATGGCTTCCTTGAACGTTCGCCCTATGGACATGGCTTCTCCCACGGATTTCATCTGTATCGTCAGGGAGCGATCCGCCGCCGGGAATTTCTCAAATGCCCATCGTGGAATTTTTACTACTACATAATCAATGGTCGGCTCAAAGGAAGCCGGCGTTTTTTTGGTTATGTCATTGGGAATCTCGTCCAGAGTGTATCCAATCGCCAGTTTAGCGGCGATCTTGGCTATGGGGAAGCCTGTCGCTTTTGAAGCAAGCGCGGAACTGCGGGACACGCGAGGGTTCATCTCTATGATCACAAGCTCGCCATCTCTGGGATTTACCGCAAACTGGATATTGGAGCCGCCCGTATCCACGCCGATCTCCCGGATGATCTTGATGGCGGCGTCGCGCATGATTTGATATTCCTTGTCGGATAAAGTCTGAGCGGGAGCGACGCAGATGCTGTCGCCAGTGTGAACACCCATAGGGTCTATGTTTTCAATGGAACAGATGATGACCACGTTGTCAGCCTTGTCTCGCATCACCTCAAGCTCAAATTCTTTCCAGCCGATCACCGATTCCTCAACCAATATCTCGCTGATGGGGCTGTAGCTGAGTCCGAGGGCAGCTATTTTCTTGAACTCTTCGATATTGTAAGCCGCTCCACCGCCTGTCCCACCCAGAGTGAACGCCGGGCGAATAATAACGGGAAAACCGATCTCCCCAACGACTTTTACAGCCTCCTCCATATTCCGTGCAAGCCCGCTCGCCGGCACCTGAAGACCGATATTGCCCATCGCCTCCTTGAAAAGCTCCCTGTCTTCGGCTTTTTTGATGGCATGAAGCTTCGCTCCGATAAGCTCCACGCCGTATCTGTCCAGCGCGCCGCTTTCAGCGAGTTCAACAGAGACGTTAAGTCCTGTCTGACCGCCGAGGGTTGGGAGCAAAGCCTGCGGTTTTTCCCTGGCGATGATCCGCTCCACTACCTCAGGGACGATAGGCTCTACATAAGTTCTATCAGCCATCTCCGGATCGGTCATAATAGTCGCAGGATTGCTGTTCACCAGAACGATCTCGTAACCTTCAGCGCGCAAAGCCTTGCACGCCTGCGTTCCTGAGTAGTCAAACTCGCATGCCTGCCCGATTACGATGGGACCGGAGCCTATGATCAGAATTTTTTGTATGTCAGTTCGTTTTGGCATTGGTTTCTAAGTCCAGGGGGCTATGAGTCTATGGGTCTATAGGTCAATGGGTCAATGGGTCAATAGGTTTATGGGTCAATAGGTCAATAGGTCAATAGGTCAATAGGTCAATAGGTCGGGTCTGTCAATAGTTTGATACTGTTGGCGAATTCGGAATTACTATTCGGTCGGGGTTAGAAAACCCCGACTATCGGCCAATGGGGATTTTATTTTTACCGATAGACGGGACTTTCCAGTCCCGTTAGATGAATTCGCCAACAGTATCAAATATTATACACTCTCAATAGGTCTTTCGCTGCAACTCATAGACCCACAGACCCATAGACCTATAGACCTATAGACCTACTCTCATCATCTCCACAAATTTTTCAAACAGGTAATTGGCGTCATGCGGACCCGGCGAAGCCTCTGGATGATACTGAACGGAAAAGATTGGATATTCTTCGTGCTCCATGCCCTCCAGAGTTTCATCGTTGAGATTTATATGAGTCAATTTTATGGGCTTACCTTTCAAGGAGTCTTTGTCAATGCAGAAGCCGTGATTCTGCGAGGTGATCTCCACCTTGCCTGTTATCAGGTTTTTCACCGGCTGATTAGCTCCGCGATGCCCGAATCTGAGCTTGAAGCTCTTTCCGCCAAAAGCCAGCCCCAGAATTTGATGCCCCAAACAGATTCCAAATATGGGCTTCTTTCCGATAAGCTCCCTCACGGTTTCCACCAGATATGGCACGCCTTCGGGGTCGCCAGGACCGTTAGCCAGAAATATCCCCGCAGGCTGAAAGGCTAGTATTTCCTCGGCGGAAGCCGTCGCCGGAACAACCGTGACGTCACAGCCGTAAGATTGCAATTTTCTGAGAATGTTGTGCTTGATGCCGCTATCCACCGCCACGATCTGGCACAAGGATGATCCAGCGCGCCGCACCGGCGAAGGATGATTGAAGTCAAGCTCAAGCTGAGTTCCCGTCTTCCGAGGCTCCGCATGTTTGGCATATATGTCAATTTCATCGCCGCGCCAGTGATAGCTTCCAGCGCACGTCACGTCTTTCACCAAGTCCATGCCCACAAGCCCCGGCGAGGCTTTGGCTTTTGCGATCAGGCTTTCTTTATCCAGATCATCGGTGGAGATCACGCCTTTCATGACGCCATGACTCCGCAAACGCTTCGTCAACGCTCTGGTGTCTATCCCCTGAATACCTATGATGCCATAATCTGCGAGAAACTCGTCCAGGCTTTTCGTCGCCCGCCAATTGCTGTAATAGGAGCTGTATTCCCGAACAATAAAACCCTCTACATGCGGTTTGCCTGACTCAAAATCCTCGTCATTGCAACCGTAATTCCCTATGAGCGGGTACGTCATCGTCAATATCTGGCCTTTGTAAGACGGATCAGTGAGCGCCTCCTGATAGCCCATCATGCCAGTGTTGAACACGACTTCGCCATACTGTTCACCCGTCGCTCCGAAGGCTTCCCCCTCAAAGACTGTACCGTCCTCAAGCGCTAAAATAGCTTTCATCAGTTAATGGTCTCCAGCCAATGCCGTTGAAAAGACAACCTCACCGGCGACAATGGTCATTATCGCCCATCCTTTGAGGCTCAATCCGTCAAAAGGCGTATTTCGACCCTTCGACTCAAATTTTGCTGCGTCAACTATCTGCTCTTTTTCCATGTCAATTATGGTAATATCGGCGTCCGCGCCTTCGGACAGCGTTCCCTTATCCAGATTTAGTATGCGCGCGGGATTTGCCGTCATTTTTGCGATAGCTTCGGACATGGAAAGATATCCCTTGTCCACAAGTTGCGTGATCACCAGCGGGAGGCACGTCTCCAATCCCACAACGCCGCAGGGCGCTTTTGCCATGCCCAGAGATTTCTCCGCCGGCGTATGCGGCGCGTGGTCGGTGGCGATAGCGTCAATAACGCCGTCACGTAAGCCAGCGATCACCGCGTCAACGTCTTTTTGCGACCGAAGCGGCGGATTCATTTTGGCATTAGCTCCATGCTTTTCAACTGCCGCGTCCGTCAATGTAAAATGATGCGGAGCGGCTTCCGCCGTTACGTTTACGGCCTTCGCCTTTGCCCGTCTGATCAACTCCACAGACCCGGCGGCGCTCACATGCGCGATGTGCAGATGGCCGCCTGTTTCCTCCGCCAGTTTTACGTTGCGCTTCACCCCAAGTTCCTCTGCGGAATTTGGAAGCCCGGGCAAGCCCAGTCTCAGCGCGGTTTCGCCAGCGTTCATTATCCAATCAACGTAAGATTTCTCAATATGCTCGCAGTGAGAAATAACGGATATGCCGTATTTCTTACAGGCTATCAGCGCCCGTTTCATAATCTCTGGATTTTTGATGGGCTTTCCGTCGTCCGACATCGCCACTGCTCCAGCGGCAATAACTTGCTCCACATTCACCAATTCCTCGCCGTGCAGTCCCAGAGTCACGCTGCTGATGGGGAAAACGTTTATGACTCCATCGGACTTAGCTTGGCTGATAACGCGACCGATGGACTGCGGAGAATCCGCAACGGGCTGAGTGTTAGCCATAGCGGCGACTGAAGTGAATCCGCCTCTTGCCGCCGCTTTTGTGCCGGTTCGAATTGTCTCTTTATGCTCCTGTCCCGGTTCGCGCAAATGCGTGTGCATGTCAACAAGCCCCGGCGCGACAAGAAGTCCGCTGGTGTCTATTACCCGCGCGTCGCTCGCGGAAATACCGACGCCGACACAGGCGATCTTGCCGTCTATCAGAAGCAGGTCGAGGGTTTCGCCGCTACGTCCGTTTGCCGGGTCTATGAGTCTGCCGCCGCGAATGAGGGTTTTCATAGTATCAAGCCTCTTCAGCGATGCCCACCCTGTCGAAGCCGTCCTGCTCTTTCAATGCGACTTCGATCCATTCCTTATGCGCTGTGGGGATATTCTTTCCAATGTAGTCCGCCGCTATCGGCAGTTCCCTGTGCCCTCTATCAATAAGAATTGCCAACTGGATGCAAGCCGGGCGTCCGAAATCCATCAATCCATCCATCGCCGCCCGCGCGCTGCGCCCTTTGTATAGAACGTCGTCCACAAGGATTACCCGCTTATCGTCAATCTCAAATGGTATGTCAGTTTTGTTCACGATTGATTTATGATCAAAGAGATTCACATCATCTCGATAGAGCGTAATGTCCATCGTTCCCACAGGTATCTTGACGCCTTCAATCTCCTGTATGATTTTCGCAATCCGCCGCGCCAGATGATCGCCGCGTCTGGCGACGCCGATTATTGCCAGATTCTTGACGCCCTTGTTTCGCTCAACGATCTCATGGGATATTCTGACCAACGCCCGCCTGATGTCATCTTCGCCCATTATCTGTGTTTTTTTACGTATATTCATCATTGCCTCCATTCGGAACAAACGGCAGAAAAAAACCTCCCCATGAACCATAGGAAGGTCAAATATCCCGGATGAACACCATTTTTCCCCCTTTCCAGCCTCTCAGGACCGGTTTAAAGGTAACTTGTTTTCGCGCTTTTTCAAGCGATCCTATTACTACAACGATAGTTCGACGTCAATCCCCGTTGTTCCTGGTTTCGGACTAAAGCGTTTGTAGTAAGGCGATTCATCGCCGTCTGTGACAAGCGACATTGGACGTGCAATGAATTGCACTACTACAAACCATCGTTGTATTAGTACTATCATAGAATACCATAAGTCCTCTGATACTGTCAACGACAAAATCGCTTCAGGCAAACAGTTCTGGCAGCATTGCCTCCAGTTCCAGCAATCCGCCGCCGAACGTAGCCTTCAATTCTGCATATTGCTCCATCGCCATTTTGTTTCGATTCTGCACTTTCTCCGCCTGGATCATGATGTTTTTCGGGGTGTAAATCGGTGACACATACTCGCTCACAGATACTTTGTATCCAGCCGCCTCAAGGATCAACGTTCTCATGGCGTCGGTCAGGAGATCAGCCAATCTGGCTTTATATGTGCCGTGTCTGGTTATCGCTTTCAGCGGGTGATCGCTCAACTGATTGATGACTTCGTGCTGACAGCAGGGAACAGCCAGCAAAAACGGCGCGCTCAACTGGATGGCTTTTGCTATCGCTTCATCGGTGGCAGTGTCGCAGGCGTGGAGACTGCAAACTATATCCACTTTTTCGCGCGGCTCGAAATCCCTGATACGACTGACGAAAAACTCCATATTGTCGTAACCCAGTGTATCTCGAATTTGCACGCCCTTGCTAATAAGCTCTTCGTCTATGTCTATGCAGAAGAAACGGCAGTTTCTCCTCAGCTTTTCCCGAATAAAGTAGTTCATAACGAACGATAAGTACGACTTGCCTGATCCGCAGTCAAGAATGAGAATTTTGCCCTGTCGCGCGCTCTTGCTCAACAACGGCTGAATTTGCTTGATAAAATTGTCCACCTGAACGAATTTGCGCCGCATATTGGCTTTGATAACCCCTTCATCCGTCGTTATGCCAATGGCTTCAAGCAGTTCGCCCGCCTCTTTCAGGTCAATGGGGTGTTTTGTTTTATCCGTTCCTGGCGGAGCAACCTGCTGGCTGTATGCCATTCTCATTTTTCCGCGCCCATTGTCTGGCGCGTCAATCTGGACGTTGCCCGACCAACATTCGCACGTCAGGGAAGTGAAACCCTTGCTTACGAGGTTTTCTACCATGTCAAGCGCTTCGTTTTCCGCCAGATAGCTTTCCGTTCCGTCCTGCGTGTATATCATACCGCCGTCGGCGTCCCTGTAGAAACACGCTTCCGCAATCTCGTCGCTTGATCTGAGGATTAGCCTTCTGAAGTCATCCCTGTCGCTGATCCTGTTGGATATGGCTAATCGCAATACTCCAGCCAATCTTTGCCTCCCATTTATGATAACGAACTACTGCGTTTTCCGGGCAGAGGCGGCTAGTTCCCGCCATGTGCATTGTACAGGATAATTGGGGTGCGGAACGAACTTGCCCGCCGTATTCTCTATCGTATCGCCCACTATCTCTATATCATCCAGTTTCGCTGTTCCCAGTCCTGATTCGTGCGCGTAGTATAGATAGCCTATGTCCATAGGCTCAAAGCCCATGACTCTGGCGCAAATCGCATCAGCGGCGACGAAATCCGTACTGGCGATGGCTATTCCCAGATAATGCTCTTCGCCGGAGACGGGACCGCTCCCTTCCATGCCGATAAACCCGTCAATAACGCCAATATGTGGTGGAACAAGTTTCGCCAGACGGAGGAGATTCTGCGGCAGTATCACTATTTCAGAAGCGAGAACGCGTTCTGGATGGCTGTTGACTCCGTGCATTTTAACCTTGTCTGGCAGGGCAATCGCGCCCATCATATTCTTCCATGACGCCGTCATTACGACGGTATCGTGCGTTTTGGCTACAGCGGCGGAGATTCTGCACTTGCAGTCCATCACGCTTCTGGATATGCGCACCGTCACTTCCTGAAAATCTTTGTTTAGCAGGCATATTTCATACCAGTCGTCCTCCTCTTCCAGATCGACCAGCGATGCGTCGTATTCTTCGGAAAGCAATATATAACCAAGCTCTTTAAATGACTGGAAATGCTCAGAGCCTCTACAGCTTTCGGCAACAACTACCGACTCCGGCGACGATTGAGAGAGAAAATCCAGAATACCGCGCAGAGCGTCCGCGTGGGTACATGAAAGCGGCACCGCGCTCTTAAGGCAGTTCGGCTTGACAATAACCGCCTGACCGTCTATCTTCGACGCCAGGTCTTCCCGAATCAACTGCATGGCGCGGCAGATATTATCCCGCCTGTCGTCGCCTTTAACAAGCGCTACCCTACTTTTCATTTAAGCAAGCACCCCCGCCGCTTCCTTCAGCATCTCTGGAATGTCAATGCCGGCAGGGCATTTCTCCACGCACTCTCTACATTCCACGCATCCGTCAGCCTTCACCTCCAGGCTGTCGTAGAGTTCCGCCCCCAGGTACTTCAGGTTTGCCGGATAACTGCGGTACATATCCAGCGCGCGAAAAATGTCGGGGATCGGCACATCCTGCGGGCATGGCTGGCAGTATCCGCACCGCAGGCAGAATTGGCCATATCGGTAATCCCTTTTCAGCTTGCCTGTATCCATGCGAAGCTGTGTAAGCTCATCTTCAGTAATTTGGGGCATATCGCCCACTGAGGCGTTTTCTTCCACTTCCCGAATGTTCGTCATGCCGGGGATAGCCAGCGTCACGTTTTCATTGGAGACTATGAATCTCAGCGAGCCAAAGGCTATGGGGTCGCTCTTTGATGCGCCGCGTTCGTGTTCCGGCAGGCAGAGCAGACCGCCGGAGAGGGGCTTCATAATTATCACGCCCATGTTGCGTTCCTTCGCCATAGGCAGTATTTCTTCGCCCACGCCCTCTTGATCCAGCAGGCTGTAGGCGAGCATTATGGTCTCAAATTCGTCGGACTTGATAGCCGCCCGCATGGTATCGAGGTCTCTATGTATGGTGATGCCGATATGATCGATCTTCCCCTGCGCTTTTGCCTTTTTCGCGCCTTCCAGCGCGCCACCGGGAGCCATAACTTGCTTATACGTATCGCCGTCGCTGACGCTATGAAGCTGATACAAGTCAATTTTATCGGTCTGAAGGTTACGCAGACTCGTTTCCAGTTCCTCTGTCAGGTCAGCGGCGTTACGGGCGGTTGTCTTGGTGGCTATATAGCAGTCCGATCTCCTTTCTTTCAAAACCAGACCGATCTTCTCCTCGCTGTCCCTGTAGTTGCGGGCAGTATCTATATAATTTATGCCCAGATCAAGCGCTCTGTTTATTATTTTGACTACGTCATCTTTTTGTATCCCTGGCAGTTTTATCGCTCCGAATCCTATTATTGACACTTCCAGCCCGGTTCTACCCAGTATTTGTTTCTGCA